>JAEEGL011201639.1_pt1 | contig 47084 bp, 36 predicted proteins | sample 9134231 | NCBI WGS metagenome assembly JAEEGL01 (sample SAMN16246548, study PRJNA631951) | gut metagenome | biome: gut microbiome; feature: rumen; material: fiber-attached | host: Bos | place: Iran: Karaj | collected 2018-10
AGCTACAGAGTTCAATAATCAGAAGCTTCTCGATGGATCATTCACAAACAAGAGACTTCAGGTTGGTTCCGAGACTGAGGAGAAGAACCAGATTACTGTCAACATCTCAGAGATGAGTGCAGAGAAGATCGGTGTTCAGGAAGATAACATTAAGGTTTCATCTCATTCTGCAGCTAAGACCACTATTACAAATGTAAAGAAGGCTCTTACATCAGTATCACAGATGAGATCTAACCTCGGTGCTGTTCAGAACAGACTCGAGCACACCATCAAGAACCTCGACAACGTTGTTGAGAACACAACAGCAGCTGAATCACAGATTCGTGATACAGATATGGCTAAAGAGATGGTTAAGTATTCAAATAACAACATCCTTGCACAGGCTGGTCAGTCAATGCTGGCTCAGGCTAACCAGAGCAATCAGGGTGTTCTGTCTCTTCTTGGCTAATATTTTCAATAATGTTTCAAAACGTCTGTTTCGAAAACATTGCATCTACCAAAAAGAGCTCCGGTTTACCGGGGCTCTTTTTCATTATGCAAAGATGGAAATTCGACGCAATATTTGATATATTGATATAAAGATGATTAAATTGCGAATAATATTATGAAAAAAAAAGTATTGGATATAAAAACTGAAGATCTTGCTACCAATGATATCATATGGGGAGCACTGGAAGCTGGCCATGATTGTGAGCAGCTTTCTATTTCCTGTGGGACAAATGACTTTAATGATATTGCAATTGCGCAGGTAAAGAGCTTTGCAGATGCACAAAAGCCGGACATTGTCATTACCATGAATTTCTGTCCGTCAGTATCCAAGGCCTGTTATGACATGGGAATACCGTATGCGTCATGGCTCTATGATGCACCGCTTCAGGCTGTATATCATGAAGAAGCAAAAAGGAGCACGAATTATTTTTTTGCATTTGATAAATATCTGCTCAGATCATTGAAGGAACTGGGATATGAAAATGTGAATTATCTTCCGCTGGCGGCCAATGTTACGAGAACCGGCATGGTGGAGATTACCGAGAGTGATGAAGCGCAATTCGGATGCGACATCTCTTTTGTCGGAAACCAGTATGTGGACGGCAGATATGCCTACTATAAGAACAGATTAGAGCCGGACCTGGCTGATGAACTCGAGCGTATAGCAGATAATATGCTTGGGAAATGGGATAAGGAAGACCGAGTTCATGATGTGATGTCGCAGGAACTCGTTGATGCCATGACTAATTTGTCTGCGGATGAACCCTACAAAAAAACCGGTGTCCCTAACAGATTATATTTCGAGGCGGTAGTTGTGCCACGGGCTGTTGCGTATACAGAGAGGAGGATCATGATGAAAATTCTGTCTGATCTTCATCCGAGATGGTACGGGGCAGGTGCTGATGAAAAGGATAAAATACCCGGTGTGGAGTATTTGCCATGGCTTAAATACGAGATTACTTTGCCCAAGGCCTATTACCTTTCGAAGATAAATCTATCTACCAATCTACACAGTATATCATCAGGCCTTCCGCTTCGGGTGTTTGATATTATGGGGGTCGGTGGATTCATCATCACCAGCTATCAACCTGAAGTCGAAGAATTGTTTGAGGTGGGAAAAGAGATCGTGGTGTATCACACTCTTGATGAGCTGAATGATCTGGTGAGATTTTATATGTCGCATGAGTCTGAAAGAGTCAATACGTTGGTGGCGGGATATAAGCGCGTGGCAAGAGATTATACATATCCGGTGGCAGTAGATAAGATCATAAAAACTATATTTTGAGCGCAGCTCTATTGGTCATAGCCGGAATGGTGAGGCGCATTATAGCGGAATCTGCTTGGCATCTCTGGCAAATGCTTCAAATTCAGCTTCCGACAAAGGGTAGATGCAACTCTTAAGCAGAATCATATGGGATTCTGCCAATGTGGATATATAAGGATTCGACAGTATATTTGGAATGTGGTCCCGGATAACGGCACATAGTAGCCGGTATAGTGAGTACTGTGGAGTGCTGTATCTGTGAAGTATCATCTTCCAGAAGATAAGGGCGCAGGAGTAGACGTGCTCAAGCTCTATCTCGTCACGATAAGTATCCATAAGTCCGCGTGATTCCAGTTCATTCCATATCAGTATCTGATTGGTCAGCAGGTCAATATGGTATAGCTGGTCGGTGGTAAGCACTGTAGACTTGTCATTGATATAATAGTGGTACAGGGGAGCGTGTAATAAATATGCTCTCTTGACATACATATTCAGAAGGATACCCCAATAGGAGTCTTCGTAGGCCAGTCCTTCTGAGAATACTATATTGTTGCCGGTGAGCAGATCTTTTTTGATGAGCTTTAGGGGCGGAGTGTTGGTGATCACCTTTCTGCGAAATACCTTTTTTCTGTCTTCAATGGTATTGATGAGGATTGATTCGCCATCTGCCAGGTCGGAGTATGATGCGGAAGTCTCATTGTAAGAAAGTGCCTGTGAGGCATCACGTATATACTCGCATTGAACCAGATCGTAGTTGCCCGAGGTGGCTATATCGTACATTTTTTCGAAGTAATTCTTCTCAACCCAGTCGTCAGAATCAATAAATGCAATAAACTCACATGAAGCATACTGCAGTCCTATATTCCGTGCATGTCCCTGACGGGTGTGCTGATCGAGCGCGACGATCATCAGAGATTCAGGATATTTGTTTTCCCACTGATTCAATATCTCAAGAGTATTATCGTCGGAACAATCGTCCACACAGATGATCTCCAGACTATCGATTCCAACAGTCTGGTTTTCCAGTGAAGTAAGAACCCGATCGATGTACTTGGCGGTGTTATAAAACGGAATAACTACGCTTATGGTTTTCATGATAAGTATATACTCCCGATTATTTGCTTGGTTTCAAGTATTATATCAAATAAATGTGGTGCTTTGAAAGTGCCATGGCAGGTGTCGGAAATGTATTGGAATCAGAAATATTTTTTTTGAATACTAAGAAGTTATTTGCGGAGATCAGCCTATGAAGATCCTGTTTATGGATTGGAAGAGCTATGGCAATGAGGACATAGCAGATGCTTTCCAAAGATTGAATTCAAAAGGATGGAATATTGAACTCAAGATGCATCCTTTTGACAATCATATCGAGAACGATGACAAGGGATTTATCAGCTCTTTTTCTGAAGTCTTGAGAAAAGAGTCTCCTGACTTTGTCATGTCTTTTAATTACCATCCCGCAGTATCGGCTGCCTGCAACAGTGAAGGCGTTAAGTATGCAGCATGGGTGTATGATAATCCTGCCCTCAGACTGTTTTCCTACACGCTGATAAACCCCTGCAACTACGTGTTCCTCTTTGATTCGCAGGTTTATGAACTGTTTGCCTCTCAGGGTTTCAAGACGGTGCACTATCTTCCGCTGGCGGCTGCGACAACCAGATATGATGCCATCAGTGTGACGGACGAAGACAGGAAGAAATGGGGCGGAGAGATCTCTTTTGTGGGAAGTCTCTATAATGAGAGCCACAACTATTACGAGCAGATAGAGGACAGGCTGTCAGATTACTCCAAGGGCTATCTGAACGGGTTGATGCGTTCGCAGATGGAGATACAGGGGATGGATCTTGTTGAGAAGAACCTGTCTCCGAGAGTTCTCAGGGAGATGATAGACATCCTGGGGGTCAAGCCCGGATACGACAGCGTCGAAACCTACGAATACATATATTCAAACTATGTGGTTGACAGGAAAATCACCTCTCTTGAGCGAACTGAGATCATAAGCATGATCGGTGAGAGGTACCCGGTGAATCTATTTACTAAGGGCGGGGATTTCAAACCTGCAGGTGTCACAAACAGAGGGAAGATAGACTATTACAACGACATGCCTTATGTGTTCAAGACATCGGACATCAACCTGAATATTGCACTCCGCAGCATCCAACGGGGGATACCGCTGAGGGCTATGGATATTATGGGCTGCGGAGGATTTCTTTTGACCAATTATCAGGAGGATATGCTGCGCTATTTCATTCCCGGAGAAGATTTAGTATACTACGAAAGCCGCCGGGACCTGATGGATAAGATAGAGTATTACCTTCAGCATGACGAGAAGCGCAGAGCTATTGCTGAACGCGGGCTTGCAAGGGTGAGAGCTGACCACACCTATGAACAGAGGCTTGAAGAGATCATTGATATAGTTATGGGATCTGCTGCTAACTGATCATAGAACGGCAGTCAGTATTTTCTCTGCAGCAACTCTGTAGTTATATTCCTTTGCGATTCTTTCATATCCCGCGATCAGAATATTTAAGCGCTGTTCTTCATGTGATAGGAAGTATTTACACAGCTCGCGCATTTCATCAAAGTTGTGGTACACAACTATCTCTTTTCACACGTCAAAAAGCTCCGGAATCTCCGGCTGGTAATTGGTGATGATAAAACCGCCGGCACCCATGATATCAAAGACTCTTAAGGGCACACCGGAGGAGATGCTGTGGAGTCCCGTCGAAAGGTTGATCCTGGAGAGATTATAGGCTTTGGGCAGAGTATCCTCGTAGTACAGCCTTGGGCGGTAATCAACACCAGATATCTGATCCTTACCTTCGGCATCTGCGCCGTACCATCTGGGGTTCAGATCAGCCACTGCTTCCATCATGAGACGCCTTTCAGTATAGGCTACAGCTCTGGCGATAACCACTTCCTCGAAATAAGTCCTCTCGGGCATGTTTATAGCGTTTTCTGGGGTGTTGTCAAGTAGCGCCATCATGGCTTTGATGAGCTGTTCGGACATTGTGCCATGTATATGGTCTGTGTTGTCCCAACGGGCCATCATTTCGTAGGCAATGTTATTGAGTTCATCCTGAAACTGCTCAATCAGGTGATTTCTGAAATAGGCATATCGTCCGTCAACGTACTGCATTCCAACAAAAGAAATATCACATGCGTATTCTTTTTCGTCAAAATCAAGTAATTTGCAGTCCAGGGCAACGCATTCACATTCGTGACCGGCTTCGGTGATTCCCCATATCAGGTCGTTTAATGCCAGATCTTTTGTTTTGACCAGAAGACATTTGTGACTCATATATCATTCTCCAACGGATAGTATTTAACGTTAAAATCAACACAAGTATTCGTTATTGTATTATAATTGTATAGTAGGAAAAAAGCTGTTTCAAGCCATAAAATTGGCCTGTTAAGCACCGGGAGAATCATATGCAGAAACGATACAACACACTGATTGTTATCACGCCAAAGGATTGCCAGCGACTGATGAGCCTTTACCCCAGACTGGTCACGAATCTCGACTGTGGGAAAGTCTGCTTTATAGGTGCAGAAGGCGTCGGAGAACTTGTGAAAAATGACCCTGCCATTGCAGACAGGGTTGATTTCATAAATGAAAATGATGTTCTGGAATTTGATGATGTACATAGATGCATGGCTCGGAAGCTGGCGCCGCTTCTTAATGGAGAGGAGCTGCCCAGGGGCGTTACCGGTTGGTATTATCAGCAGTTCATAAAGATGCAGTATGCATTCTCCTGCGAGGACGAGTATTACATGGTATGGGACGGGGACACCATTCCCTGCAAGAGAATAGAGATGTTCCAGGAGCAGTCCGGAAAACCTTATCTGGACATGAAACATGAGGAACACGCAGAGTATTTTGAGACAATGGGCAGACTGATTCCCGGAATGCATAAGCTTGTGAGCAGGTCTTTTATATCGGAGCACATGCTCTTCAAGCCCGATATTATGAAGGCACTTATAGCTGCAATAGAGAGTAATGATGCCATAGAAGGGACGAGTTTCTGGGAAAAGATCATCAATGCGATTCCAATGGATAAGATACAGAACTCGGCCTTCAGCGAGTTTGAGACCTATGGCACTTTTGTGGCACTGAGGTATCCGGATGCCTATATGCTCAGAGAATGGCATTCCTTCAGGCTCGGAGGAGCTTTTTATTCGGTAGAGACCATTTCGGACAGAGATTTTGAGTGGCTCGCAAGGGACTTCCAGGCCATATCTTTTGAGAAGGGTCATTACGTGAGAGAAGATCACGCGGGATTGTTTGACAATCCCTATTATCAGGAAAAGCTCACTCCAAAGCAGATGCTTCAGGCAGTGCAGGAGGAGTATGAAGAGGGCTATAAAGAGGTATGGCAGGACGACGGCCAGCTGATGGATTCGGCTAATAACAGTTCCGGAGAATATAAAACTGAGGTGTGATCATCCTGATGGAAGGAAGTGAGTATGTTTAAAATATCTCTTGTAATACCCTGCTATAATGTCGCTGAATACCTGGACAGGTGCTGGGCTTCGTTGAAGAATCAGACCATAGGCATTGAAAATCTGCAGTGTATCTTTGTCAACGACATGTCGGATGATGATGGCACCACACTGGCAAAGCTCATGGAGATTGACAAGGAAGCACCGGAGTCTGTTCTTGTGGTGGATATGGAAGAAAAGGGCGGTCCCGGCGGATGCAGGAATGTGGGGATCACCTATGCCACCGGCGAGTATCTGGAGTTCTTTGACTCAGACGATGAACTCACGCCCGACACCTGCAGGAAACTGTATGAGACCGCCAAGGGAAATGATGCAGATATAGTACAGTTCAATCACCTGAATATAAGCGGAGATAAGAAGTGGTCTTCGGGAAGGTCCGAGGAGACAAGGCTTTACACTATAAACAGCAAAATGGACAGGATGCCGTTTCTCGTAGGCAACATTGTTTCCTATGGGATTACCAACAAGCTGTATTCCATGGAGCTGATTCGGGAAGCCAATGTTTCTTTTCCTTCGAATCTGCGATATGAAGAGCCTCTTTTTGTGTATCCGCTTTTTTTATATGTCAGGAAAGTCTATCTTCTCAAGGAAGATTTATACATCTATTACAGAAGGCCGGGATCTATCGTTACATCAGAGGTTGGCAACAAGCTTCTCAATCATCCCACTGTTCAGCTGATGCTTCTTGAAGATCTTATGAATAGGGGAGAGCTTTTTGCTGAGTATAAGGATGCCATAGAGATTCACTTTCTCTGGTCCTTCTACTGCGAGACGATGATTTTCTCTGCTAGGCACGGTGTCGCGATTTCGCTGGAGTATTTTCAGGGGATGCAAAAGACCTGCAGAAGCGTGTTTCCAAACTGGAGAAATAACAGCTACATGGTCAAAGAGGGAAATTCTGTGTGGCCGGTGATTGAGACCATAGATAAAGAGATATCTACGCAGGTAGAACTTAACAATCTTGTCAGGGAAGTGTACGAGTTGCTGGGATAAGCGTTATAGACAAATATATAAGATGATGTGCAAAGAAAGTGGAGAAGCCTGATGAAAAGTGAAAATCTGGTCAGGAAAATAAGAGATATGTTGAAGGCATCGCCGGATTTTCTGGCGCAATTCCCGGTGGAGGATGTAATCTCCTGTGTCTATTTGGAAGTGTATGGGCTGCGACAGCTCTACTCATTGGAGAAGTTTGAGAAGCTGGAGAATGAGATATACGGCTATTCTTCAAGAATGGATGAGGCCAGAAGAAATGGTGACAGTGATGCAGTGCTGGAGCTGTTAGATAAGCTGATTGAAATAATCTCCTTTTTGCCGGATAGTGACGTGGCTCAGGATTTCATAGAGAAGGCTAATTTTGACGGGACATTTATACGACATAGAGCTGAAAATACAATTGTCGTTATAGGCGATTCCCATGTTAATTATTTCAGCGGAAATGAGAACATGTCTCTTATTCCAATTGGTAATGATGTGAATACCTGTAACCAAGTCAACGGATTGCCTATCACTGTGTTCCATTTAGGTCCATGCCTGGCATATAAGAGCAATAACTACGGATCAACAAACAGATTCAGGGAGAAGCTGGACTGGCTTATTGCGGACATGATAATGGACAAAGCTACGGTTATCAGTACCCTTGGGGAGATTGATATTCGTGCTCATGTTTTTAAGGAAACTGCAAGGCAGGGAAAGAGCTACCGGGAGGTGGTCGCCGATATAATCAGGAATTATGCGGAGTTTCTTGATTACCTGTCGGCTAAAGGCTTTAAGGTGGTTTGTTATGGGCCGATAGCATCCCAGAAAGATTCGTGTCCTGTCACAGAGGATCATCCCAGAGTGGGTAGTGAGGTTGAGAGAAACAGTGCTACTAAGTATTTTAACGATGAACTTGCAAAACTCTGCGAATCCAGGGGCTATAGCTTTTTTACCATGTTCTATGACATGGTGGATGAAAATCTTGCTACGAAGGAGCAGTATCTTTCAGCTGATAAGTTTCATTTGGGGCAATACTCGTTCGAAAGCCTGGTGGAGAAGCTTCGAGATTTAGGGCTTCTGGCACCTGGGTGATTATTGGAAAAGCGTGAGGAAAAATGGATGGTGTCAACGGTGCTATGGTCTCTTGGATTTAACATTATAAAAGGGAGGTAATGCAGTGGATTTCGGCAAATTTGAGAGCGAATTGAATGCCATAAGGCAGTATACCGAGAGTGTTTATGTTCAGGAGTATCGTAACTACTCTTATCTTGAAGAGATACATTATGCTGATGTATTTAACTCAACTATTACAGGAAGCAGCTGGTGGAAATATCCCATTAATCCCGGAGGAAGTATGGCTGTGGGCTATTCCTTCCTATATGCGCTATACAGGATCCTTGATGAAATCAGACCTGACAGCATTCTTGAGTTGGGGCTGGGACAGTCAACACTTATGACTACAGCATATGCTTGCGACAAAAAGGATAAGGTCAGGCATGTGATCGTAGAGCATGATAAGGAGTGGATAGAATTCTTTAAACCCAAACTCCATGGGTATAATTATGAGATATTTACGCCCAATCTGGGGACTGTTGATGTAGAGGGACATAAGATCAATATTTATGACGATATCTCCCCGGTGATGAAGGATAAAAAATATAACCTGATGATTCTGGACGCTCCGTTCGGATCAAAATTCATATCAAGGATTGATACGTTGGATTATATTCCTGAATCTCTGGAGGATGATTTTATCATTATGCTTCATGATGCCCAGAGAGAAGGGGAGCAGAATACCATAAAGATGCTGGAAAACCTTCTGGACGAGGGCGGAGTGGAGTTTGCAAAGGGCTATTACGGAGGAAGGGCTGATACATATGTTGCTGCCTCTGGGAGCCTTAAGTTTGTGACCACGCTGTGACTGTGGTTGTTGTGGACTAAGGTGCTGAGGATAGAAATAAAATAGGAGAGCCCTTCATGGGGTAGGAACTGCTGAATGAAAATTTTACTGTATGATTTCCTAAATTCATATATCCAGAAGGACCTGATATTTTTCCTGGAAAAGGCGGGACACAGATGTAACAGCATCTCCTGCCCTAAGCCTGAGGACGTTTATGAGGATGAGACGTTCATGTCCCGGATGAGGAAGGATGTATCTGAGGGGGCATATGATCTGGTGCTTACAACCAACTTCTGGCCGGTGATTGCCAGAGTGTGTCACGAAAAAGACCTGCCCTATGTCTCATGGCTTTTTGACAGTCCGCCCAACCTGCCGAAGACCGATTACATGGACCTGCCCTGCAATAAGATTTTCTTCTTCGCCAGAGCAGATTATGAGGAGTATCTGGCAAAGGGACTGGATACAGTCTTTTACCTTCCATTGGCAGTGAATGTACAGAGGCTGTCACAGATTAGGACTGACTATCATAAGTACGGAAGTGAGATATCCTTCGTGGGGAAGCTCTATCAGTCCATGCTTCCTGCCCTTAAGACGTACATGAATGAGTATCAGAAGGGATTTCTGGATGCTGTGGTTCAGGCCCAGATGAATATATATGGCGGATATATCATCGACGATGTGATAACTGAAGAATTTACTGAGGATGTGAGGAAGAGATACAGGGAGTTGTCAGAGACTGCAATTCAGGTCTCGCAGAAAGAGCTGGCCTGGGCAGTGGCCTCCCACGTCACACATATTGAGCGCATGATGCTTCTAAAGCTATTGTCCGAAAGACATGAGGTAAAGTTATACACCTATGAGCTTGAGGATGCGGAAAAGAAACTGATCCCTCAGGTTAAGATGATGGGACCTGTGAATTATATTGCGGAGATGCCACAGGTATTCAAGGCAAGCAAGGTAAATCTATGCCCTGTGTTAAAGGCCAACAAGTCGGGAATACCGCTACGGGCGCTGGATGTTATGGGCTGTGGAGGCTTTCTTTTGTCCAGCTTCCAGCCGGAGCTGTACGAGTATTTTGAGGATGGCAGGGAGTGCGTCATGTATTCTTCAATGGAAGATGCGGTTGAGAAGGCAGGGTTCTATCTGGCACACGACGAGCTTCGGAGGGATATCGTAGGTGCAGCACTGGAAAAAATAAAGCGGGACTTCTCTTATGAGGATAGGGTAGAGAGGCTGCTTGAGGGAATATGACGTAAATATGTGTTAAAATAGACGTATAGACAAACAATACATAAGATTTGGATGTAGATATGCTGAGTTTTCCTGAAGACTATTGGAAAGAAGAAATCCGTAACGATTTCAAAATATCGGAGACCATGAAGCGGGCCTGGGCTGTTCAGATGACAGTCCTGGATCGCGTGCTGGAAATCGCTCAGAAACACGGAATACGCCTGTTTATGGACTACGGATCGCTACTTGGAACCATCAGACATGGCGGGTATATACCGTGGGATGATGATATGGATCTGTGCGTCTTCAGGGACGACTATATGAAGCTCATATTTATTCTGAAGGATGAGTTGCCGGACTATTGTGAGGTGTACAGCTTCTATACCACTGAGGATTACAACGACGGACCTAAAGCGTTTGTCACTAACAGGAAGGTCATAGATCTGGGAGTGAGCCAGCGGGAAGCTGAGATCACAAAAAGTTATTACGGCTGTCCCTACATGACGGGAATAGATCTTTATCCTCTGGACTATGTCCCACAGGACTTCAGGCAGATGGAAGCAGTTAAAAATCTTTACAGTGCTGCCTATGACATGGCGTTCTGCTTTGATAAATATCGTGTAAACGGCGAATTGGAAGACTACCTTTCTGAGCTTGAGAAGGTGGTTGGAATCAGGGTAAAGCGTGATGAATACCTCAGGAACAATATCTGGAAGCTGGCAGATCAGATAGCCATGATGACCAAGAGGCGTGAGAGCAGACACGTTGTGTGGTATTCAGACCTTGTGTCTTTAAAAGCAGACTTCAGAAGGAAGATATCTAGTTACAGCGAGACCATCTATAAACCTTTTGAAATAATGGAAGTTCCTGTTCCCTCAGGCTATGATGATGTCCTTAGGGTCAGGTTTGGTGATAACTATATGACGCCCATGCAACAGAAAGGCGCCCACGAGTACCCGTTTTTTGCTGAGCAGGAGCGCAAGATCATAGCTTACAAATACAACGCTACCCTTCAGGAAATCTATTGATATGACACGGTTACAGAAGAAGATAATCAGAGAAATGATCGATACCCTGAGAGGTACGATCCATCAGATAAAGGCTGCGATCAAAGAGCAAGATATCAACAAGTTGCAGTCTGTTTTGTCTGCCTGTCAGGAGAGTGCCATCACTATCGGCGAGCAGATAGAGAGCCTTGAGGGAGAGGGGACGGCGACGGTTTCGACACTTGAGTCCTACTGCGAGGTAATCTATGAGACTTCGGTGGCGGCTGACAGGGGAGAGAATATCGACAACAAGCTGGAGGAGCTGACAGGCTGTCTTGATAAGGCCATCAGTTGCGTCGATGAAACGGCCGTTACTAGCACTGTTGTCTTTTTACCTATAGATGCCAAATGGTGGGATGGATTTGAGACGGTATGGAGAAAAGAGATCTCGACTCTCGGGACAACAGTCAAGGTGGTGCCGATTCCGCGATATGAGGTCAGGTATGAGACCGGAGAGAGAGTAAGGCACTATGATCTTGATGCCTATCCGGAGGAGATCAGAGCTGCAGACTGTGACAGTGTCGACCTGAAGGCACTGCATCCTGACGTGATATATATTCAGGATGCTACGGACGGAACGGATTTTGCCAGGAAAACGGATGAGAAGTTCTATTCCTACAGGTTGAAAGATTGCACTGATGACCTGGTCTACATCCCCTACAGGATTGAAATTGAGCCTGAGCTCAGGTCCAGGGAACAGCTGGATAAACTGTCACACAACATTCTGGTTCCTGGATTGGATTACGCTGATACAGTGATTGTTCAGTCGCCCAACATGAGAGATGCATACATAAACATCCTTAAGAGAAGAGATAAAGAGTATGGTATAACGGGGGGCCGCGAATGGGCCGAGATCATAAAAGGAACCGGGTCCCCCAGAGCGGAGAAGATATCAAGCCTTAAGCGCGAGGATTTTGAAATGCCGCAGGAATGGCTTCCGTTTGTAAAAAGAGCTGACGGCAGCCTTAAGAAGATAATTCTTTACAGCAACTCTGTCTATACCTTTATGAACAGTGGCATGAGCATCATCGATAAGCTCAGGGATTCATTCTCGATATTTAGGGAAAACAGCGAAGATGTGGCTCTTGTCTGGAGACCGCACCCTGAGACCAGGGAGGTAATATCTTTTCTTCGCCCCGAGCTTCTTGGAGCTTACGATGATATTGTAAGGGAGTATAGGGACGAGAAGCTTGGCATCCTGGATGACGATGAGGACTTTACAAGAGCGATAATGCTGAGCGATGCCTTCTATGGCGACGACAGCGCGCTTATAACGATATATAAGGCAACCGGGAAACCTATTATGATAGAGAACATTGACATAAGGTCACAATGACTTCAGAGAGGCAAGTAAATGGATATCGCCCGTGTCGACAAAAAAATAACAGTAGTCATTCCCTGCTATAATGTGCCAGAGTATCTTGATCGCTGCTGGCAATCATTAAAAAATCAGAGCATAGGAGTGGAGCAGCTCGAGTGCATCTTTATCAATGACTGCTCAACTGATGAGGGAAAGACCTGGGATAAGCTGAAGTCTATAGAGGATGACGCGCCTGATTCGGTAATGATCATTGATCTTGAAGAGAATGTTGGACTGGGAGAAGCCAGAAATATTGGCATTTCCCATGCCACGGGTAAATACCTGCAGTTTCTTGATGCCGATGACGAACTTGAGTCCTGCGCCTGCAAAAGACTTTACGACCTAGCCGAAGAAAATCAGACAGACATCATACAGTTTAATCACTTATATGTTCTGGGAGAACAGCGCAGATCAAGCGAAAGTTCTAAAGAAAACAGACTATATCTTTTGAACGACAAAAAACAGAGAATCCCTTTTTTGAATGCCACTATAGTTACATATGGCTGTACAAACAAGTTCTACAGGCTTGATCTTATAAAAAGAGCAGAAGTTAAGTTCCCGCGCAAGCTCAAATATGAAGAACCGTTATTTGTATATCCTTTGTTTATGTATGCTGAACGCGTTTATCTGCTCAATGAAGAGCTATATATATACTACTTCAGAAGCGGCTCGATTGTAACTTCGCAGCTGGGCACAAAAATTCTGGATCACCCCAGTGTTCAGCTGATGTTGTTGGAATACATAATGGCTCGAAAAGAACTGTTTTCGGAGTATCATGACATTGTGGAAATTTACTTTCTGTGGACTTTTTACTGCGAGACGATCAATTTTGCGGGAGTTAATAATGCCGAAATTTCACTGGATTTTTTTAGGAATATGCAGAGCATTTGCAAAAGTGTCTTTTCAAAATGGCGTGATAATCCGCACTTATCCATGATACCTGATGGCGGAATAAAAATTTTGGAAAGCATGTACCATTCTTTCGAAACACAAGAGGAGTTGAACCGCTATATTCTTGAGGTGAAAGACTGGATATAAACCGGTAAATAAATAGATTCTCTACTTTAAGGGGGAGTGAAATGGTTTCTGTTGTGGTTCCTGTACTTGATGCAGCCAAATATCTTGATGAATGTATTTCTTCAATACTCAATCAGAGCTACTCGGATCTTGAATTGCTGTTATTTGTCGGTAAGTGCACTGATAACAGCAGGGAGATCTGCGAGAGGTGGATGAAGGACGATTCAAGGGTAAAAATATATGATCAGATAAAAGTTGGACCGGGTGGGGCCAGAAACCAGGGAATTGATACTGCCAGCGGGAAATATATATATTTTTGTGATGCAGATGACTATCTGGTACCTGATTGTCTGAAGATCTTTGTGGAAACGGCAGAAGCTGAAGATGCTGATATCGTAGAGTCAAACTATTGGGAACTGACCTGGTTGAATGAGAAATGGAATGCTGAACGATATGGATGCATGTTTTGGGCTATAAATCTTGGACACGATACAGTGGAACGATATGCCGGCCCGGCTGTATGGAAATACTTTTCAAAGCTGAGTCTTTGGAAAGACAACAATATCAGATTTGCAGATATCCTGACTGCTATGGATGATCTGGCTGCTTATTCGCTTTTGTTTAGCACAGCTAAGAAGTCGGTCTTTTTGCTGAATAATCTGTACTGCTACAGAGTCATTCCCGGAAGCCTGTCCAGAACTGCTTCCAAACAGCGAAGACGATTTGAAAACCTGTTCACTATCTGTGATTACCTGTCAGAGGAGTATTCAAAGAGAGGTCTGTATGAAAGCTGCCGACTGACTTTAGCCAATCAGATCGAATGTCACTCGAGAATGATCATACAGGCTATCCCTGATGTAAGTGGTGATGAACATGAAGAATTATGTGTTCGCATCAGGGATAAAATCAAGGATTCCTTTAAGGTGAACACTACTATTTTTGACATCGGGGTGCTGGGAGTAGGCAGTTCACTGGTTGAAAAGCTTCAGAGAGAGATTGGGTGCTGTCCAACCAGGAGAAATGTATACTTTCCGAAGATAAGCATATATGGCCTGAATGATTCTCAGCTGGCGGAGGTGTCAGGTGCAGTTACAGACAATAATACCAATCTCATTTTGCTTGACTTTATCAATGAGATAAACAATCTGACGATGGTCAGTGATATGGAGATTCACCTGAAGGAGTGGAAGGATAAGTTCTGTACTTTCGTAAACAGGCTGTCAGAGAAAAGCGTGGATGATCTGAAGGTCGTTGTATTGGAGAATTACTTCTGCCTTGTTGACTCACAGGAAAAAATGGTGCTTTTTGACAATCACGAAGACCTGCTGTTTTACAATGAAGTGCTGAGCCTCTATTACGGCATAGCTAGAGAGGTACTTGGGGAGGCTTGCTTTATCCCTGCGGCACCTTCGCAGCTGATGTTTTCAAACGAACACAATCCGGAAACCAGTAATACCGCTGTATCCGTTTATTTCATGCGTGCACTGTTGGATTCAATAAGATGATGCGATATAAATACAGAAGAATATGTGCTGAATAGGCATAATATCAAACGACGACAGAGAGGCGGACTATGGAAAACAAGTTTACACTATGCGCATCCATGATGTGCGCGGACTACGGGCATCTGGCCAGAGAGGTTAAGGCCCTGGAAGAAGCCGGGATCGACTCCTTCCATATCGATATAATGGACGGCCGGTATGTGAATAACTTCGCCATGTCCCTCTATGACATGGCCTACATCGCAAGCGCCACTAAGCTTCCGCTGGATGTGCATCTTATGATCGAGCATCCCAGGAACAGCATAGATATGTTCCTTAAAAGGCTCCGCCCTGGGGATACCGTGTACATTCATCCTGAGGCCGAGTATCACCCGTCTGCGACACTTCAGAAGATAATAGATGCCAAGATGCATCCCGGAATCGCCATCAATCCGGGAACCAGTGTTGAGACGGTCAAAGAGATGCTCCGGATTGTGGATCATGTCCTTGTGATGGCCGTAAATCCCGGCAATGCCAGCCAGATGTTCCTGCCCTTTGTGGGAGAGAAGATCGAGAGGCTCATTGAGCTTCAGGAGCAGATGGGCTTTAAGCTGTTCTGGGACGGGGCCTGTGGCAAAGAGAGAATGCTGGAATATGCACCGCTGGGCATAGATGGTTTTGTTCTTGGAACAACACTGCTGTTCAAGAAGAAGACAGAATATAAAGAGATAATCAAGTCCGTCAGAAACCTTGATTTTGAGTATCTTAAGCATGAGAAAAAAGTAAAGACGGGAGACTATATGAGCTAAATAAAGGCTGCCACCTTAGAGTGATGATCTAAAGTGGCAGCTGTTTTTATCTTAGGAAATTGTACCGGAATACTGCAAGTGGATTTTTCTGTCCTGCAATCAGTTGGATGCGATGTTGTATCCGTCGGTCCTCACTGCACATACAATGAGTCTTTCGTCCTCTTTGCTGGTGCAGGTGGCCAGTGTTATCACGTGATCCGACTCGTTGGCCTCTATGCCGGAATCAACGTAGGAATCACGCTCCACTTCCTTGAGCATCTTCCAGTAATTCGAAGGCTTTTTTCCGAAAACCCAGAAAACATCGTGACTGTCGGGCACTTCCTCATAGGCGAAGATTTGATATCTGTACACGGCATCTTTGGTGAAGACCTGGAAGTACTGGTGGTCATCGTAGTAGCCGGGGGTGTTCTTGTAGTAGCGGAGCTTTCCGAACATGGAGAGGTCACGCATGTTGTGGCCGTATACCAGGCTGTGGGGATCCGAGAAATCAGGGGTTGACTCGCCGTCAATGAAGATGGCACCGGCCCTGGCCTTCTCGCCCGTGTAAGCGGTGGACAGGTACTTGGAGTTGTCTCCGGAGTACATGATGGGGTAGCTGATGTCCTCGTTTTCAAAGAAGATCCAGCCCACCACATCGGGGTACTGCTCCTGGAGCTCTTTTATATTCACATCCACATTGCTGCGCCAACCGGATTCTTCTGTTTGGAACTCGGTGACATCGTATGCAGGGGGCTTCTGCTTCTCATCTGAAGCTGCTGAACCTGCAAAATAGGTATCCTCCGCATTCTGATACAGATCCTCGGCCGTCTTATACTGGAACATGGTGCTTGCCAGAACAATGGCGGATATCACTATGGCAACTGCGCTTGCGGTCAAAAGAGCTTTCGCCTTGTTTTCTCTGATCTTGCGGACGATAAACCTGGCAGTGGTAATGAGGATAATGCCTGCCAGTAGAAGTGCTTTCTTAATGCCTTTTGGCGGAGCTTTGGGCTCATCAGAGGGCTTTTTTTCGTTTAGCAGCTCTTTTAAGGACAGGAAGAAAGTTACCATGCCGGCGGCAAGGACTATTGCCCAGAGCCACACGATGGGCAGGTCATCCCCGGTCTTGGGAGCTCTTGAACCGTTCTCGTTGTCAGTGTCCTTATTTGTATTATCCTTTACTGGTGTCCAGCCTGCGATAAGTGTTATGTTTTTGGTGATAGCGGTATCAAAGTTAAAGGCGGTGGCACTGGCAGAGCTCGATGATGAAGCTGAGGTGTTAGTGAGTGTGGTGCCCCTAAGATACCAGCCCTTGAAGGTGTAGCCCTCCCTGGTGGGATCTGAAGGCCTTGATACTTTCTCGCCAGACTTAACCTGAACTGTGTTCTTGCTTGTTCCGTCGTCAAAGGTTACAGTGTAGTAAACATCGGGTTTGTAGGAGATGGCAAACTGGGAGAACCTGCTGGAGTAGATATATATCTTGCCGGAATCCTCGCTTATGGTGTATGTTCCGTCTTTTCCCGATGAGGATTCTGTAAATTCCCTGACGGTGTCGTCGTGGAGCCTGAAGATTCTGATGCCGCTCTTGCCCGAGAAGTCATAGGTGACCTCGATCTTGAGTGGTGTTTCGTCGCTGGAGGCGTCCTTGCTGGTCTCCCTTACTATAGGAACGGTCCTGCCGTTATACTCTGTGTTATCAGAGGTCTGGTGGATGGTCATATCCACATAATCGGCCTTGTAAGTGGTCGTTGAGCTGGTGGTAGTTGTGCTTGAGGTCGAGCCTGTTGCCTTTGATGAGAGAGCGGATTTGACTGACGAAGGGGATGTGAATTTCAGGGTCTCCAGCACTGAATCGGTGGGATCTGCCACCGTAATGGCATATTTCTTCAGCTCATTGCCAAGCATCTTGATGTTCTTGATGTTGGAAGTCTTGACGGAGTTCTCATATTTGGCATCCTTGGTGTTCTTTAAGACTGTGGCGGTTGCCAGTGAGCCGATGTCAAACTTGAAGCTGACTGTGCACCCGGGTGCTGCATTGAGCCAGGAAACAGCTACTCCGGCATTTTTCTTCTCGCTCAGGAGATTCACATTCTTGTATTCCGATGCATCGCCGTCCACTTTGGCGGTGGAAGATCCCGATGCAAAGGTATAGGGAACCTGAGAAGCGCTGGCGCCTATCCAGGTGCGAAGTCCTGTGGTGGTAACGGGAATGATGGAAACTGCCGGATAGTCAGTGCCCTTATTGTTGTTCATGGCTGTCTGGGCGTCATCCCTGCTGTCGATTCCGATATATGAAACTCTTGAAATGTATTTTTTGGAATCCTGACTTGCAATCAGAGTTCCTGTCAGAGGAACATTGCCGGGGATATCAGAGTTTCCTATTGCACAGTCGCTGCCCAGGGCAAAAGAACTTTCGGTGTCTGCCAGATCTGCTTCAACTAAAAGCTCCTGAGGATTGCTCTCGTCGAAGGTAAAGAACAGATTATCCAGAAGGCAGTCGTCAGAGAGAGATCCGGTGTCGGGAGCGACAGAGGCATTGGAGATCAGACTCCATCCGTCGCCGTCTTTTGTTGTCTGGACCATATAGGCCTTGCCGCCTTTGGAGAACTGTCCCACAACGTCAATCTTAGTCTTCCCTTCGGTACTCTTGTCTACTGTGTATGCAACTGTTCCGTTACTTATGTAGCATCTGTCTGCATCTCCATAGGATTTGGTCCAGGTTCTGGAAGTTCCATCTGAGGCGCTTGTTATTATCTGAACCTTTTTGCTGGCGGTGCCGTTTACAAGGCATCTGAACCAGTCTCCGGCAGCATATCCGGACGCTTCGGTGAACTCGCCGCCAAATACAGCGGAATTGGCCAGGTCGATATCGATCCAGTCTTTTGAGGAGTTCTTTTTATACTGCCACTGGAAGGAGACGCCGCCCAAATCGCCATCTGAGGTGGCGTCCATGAAAAGAGTGAAATTGTTACCTGCGGGATCCTGTCCCTGAGGATATTCATGGACGAGCTTGGCACTTGTCTTCTCGGTATTGGTGATCTTGAGATTTATGGTTCCTTCGTCGTCATCGCCGCCGCGGGAGCACTTAAAGGAAACCTCTTTTTTGGCACCGACGAAGGGCTTTCTCATTATAATGAACCATTTTGCGTCCGTGTCGTCAGGGTCAGTAACTTCTTTATAGCATCCGTTTTCTTCTATGATGGGAGCGTAGCCTGGACCCGTCGATACATCGGATCCATCCTCGTCATCGGACTCATCCTCTGTATCGGATCCGTCATCAGGCAAGGCAGTATTCTCAAGTCTTGCAAAATAGAAATATGCCTTGTCTCCTTCGGAAGCGTAGGTAATGTCCTTCTCGGGATCGGAGATCACCAGATTGCTTCCGGGCAGGAGATAGCCCTTTTTCTCAAATATATGATCCAGGCAGATGTAGCTCTGCTGTGCAGTCCAATCGATGTAGGCGTCATCCCAGGTGAACTTTAAGGTGTATTTGGAGAAACCGTCAGTTACTGCCTCGACAGCCTTGGTGTCTTCGCCCTCCACAACAGCGGCGGTGAGCTCCTGGACCGTAAGGCCGCTTGCAGAAGACTGGAGCTGCGCTTCATCATCGTCTCCGGGATTAGATTCGATGTCCGCATCATCAGCTAATTCCTCATCTTCAACAATGTGATAGATGTGGGCGCTGAGCTCCTCATCTGAGGCCTCCTCAGTTTCGAAGGACACAATCACGCGACCCTTTTCGGTGTCGGGTTCAAGCTCTTTTCCATCTTCATCCTGAATCTGAATATCAAATGAATAGGACTTTACAACAAGGCCGGTATCTTCTGATACTTCGGAAATGGCCTCGTCAACCTGGTCCTGGTCTTCGTCCTCAAGCTTCTCTGCGAAGATTTCAGCGTCTTCGGGGAACACGCCCTTGTCAGCGCGAACTCTGATCCTGACGCCATCCACATCCACGGTCTTGTCAAAGACGAAATACTCCTCAACTATCTTGACCGTGATGGTGGGCAGCTCCGCTTCTATATAATAGAAGTCAGGCAAAAGAAGTATCGGCGTAAACACATACTCCATGCCGATCAGATCGGGATCATAGGTGTCGATACCGCATTGCTCATAGTCCACAACCCACTTTACGTCTGAAACCATCTCGTGGCTGATGCCATCGTCTTCCGCAGCATCCTCGGCTGCATTGCCTTCTGATTCTGTGGCCTCATCAGTCTCATCGCCTGCGTCAGTGTCTTCTTGGGTATCGCTGCCGACCGGCTCTGCACTTTCCTCTGCGGCATAAACAGTCAGCGGCATAAGTGCTGACCTGATACGACCTATGATAATGTCACCATCGCTATTATTGTCGCCGTCACTGTTAGTGTCGGAAGCATCCTTGGCGGGAGCATCCTGTGTATCCTGTGCTTCGGGCGTGGCTGAGTTTTTATCTGAAGGCTCCTCTGAGGGCTCCTTGGAGGCAGCAGGTTCTTCCGGCTTAACTGTTGTCTCAGGTTCTTCGGGCGTCTCTGAGGAGTCGATGTCTTCACCAAAACTGATGTCCTCCTCATCACCCTCCTCTATGATGCCTGTTGATGACTCACCAGTATCGGAGTCAAAGAAAATGATCTCTTCCTCATCGGGATCAGAAGAATCTTCCTGGGAATCCTCTTCATCTTCGGTAACGTCGTCATATTCGCCTTCTTCAACAGCTTCCAGGTTGTCATCAGCTCTTTTGCGGGCTTCCCTCTCTTCGCCCAGCTTGCGGCGGATCCTCTCATCCCGGTCAGTGTCCGGAACAACGTCTATCTGCAGGGTATCCGGGAATATGATCTCCTCGAGAGCAGTACCGGATTTGACTTCCTGATATACCACGTCTTCAGGCAGCTCTCCGAAGCTGGCTACCTTAACGTAGTCAGGCTCATCCGCAATATATGAATCGATGTAATTGGTGGAATCCGCCGAATCATCACTGGCGGTATCGGAGTCCGAAGCATATTTCGCTTCAGCAGCAACCTCCTCCTGGCTGAGGTCCGGCTCAAGTGCAAAGACTTCCCCGAGCGGCAGATGATTGATGCTTGAAATGATCATCACCCCGGAAATAAGAATAGAAATAACCCTTTTGTTCATAATAAATCCCCCGACCTAATAGTCTTGAAAGCAAAAACTTCCTTATTAATTATTTTATCGGTATTTTGTCAGATAATATGCAGGATCCGAAAAAATTTATATTTTTTTTAGAAATAGCCCACAGTGCTTATGCCACCGGAGGCTACTCAGGTGGCCCTAAAAGGTAATAAGATGTAACAAGATGACATGAACAGTAATAAGATGTAATAGGATAGAATGAACAGTAATAAGTTGTAATAGGATTCAATAAGTAGTAATATTATATTTGAAGCGTAATAAGTTGTCTTATAACAATCGAAAGGAGCATTATGTATAATAATCCATTTAGCCTGGATTTTGGTGCAGAACCTAATCTGTATATTGCTCGTAATGATGAGAGAAGGAAAATAATAGATACCTTTACTTCAGATGTCCCATCTACTCATATTTTCCTTTTGCTAGGTGCGAGAGGAACAGGCAAAACAGTCCTCATGACTGCGGTTTCTCACGAACTTCGTGATATGGAGAAATGGTTACATGTTGATATCGGTGTTGAGAGCGATATGTTGAATTCTTTAGCCGCCAATATTTATGAAAAAACCACAAAGAAGTTTCCGAAGATCAAAATTGGAATTAACATAAAAGGAATAAGCATATCTGCTGAAAAAGAGGATAAGTATTCAGACATAAGGACAGATCTTGATACCATGTTAAAGACACTTGATAAACATGGAATTAAGGTCCTTATTACTGTGGATGAGGTTATCAATTCGAAAAATGTAAGGGAATTAACTACTTATTTTCAGCATGCTATCAGGGAGAACCTTCCATTGTTCTGCATTATGACAGGCCTATATAAGAATGTAAGAGCCTTGCAGAATGATAAGTCGCAGACATTTTTAAGAAGAATACCCAAAATACAAATAGGAGCGCTGAATCTTACTAGAATTGCCAGAGAATATGAAAAAGCATTTGGTCTGGATCATACAAGAGCCTATGACATGGCATTGTTCACTGGTGGATATTCATATGGATTCCAGATCCTGGGCTATTTGACATATGATGCTCAAAAAGACTTCCCTGACGAAGATATTCTTATTGAATACAAAATAAATCTGGAAGAATGTTCTTATGATAAGATTTGGGAAGAATTATCCGGAAACGAAAGAGAAGTCGCAAAGGCAATTGCGGGATCCGATTCCGGAGCAGTCATAAAAAGCATTCGAGAGCAGCTGAATATGGATTCCAATAATTTTTCAACTTATAAAGATACCCTCGAAAAAAGTGGAATACTATCAACAGAAGCATCCTATGGGAGGGCTGATTTCTGCCTGCCTTTCTTTAGAGAGTATGTGATGAAGAAAAACTAAATTATGTAGGGGACGAACATTCTATGTGGTATGTGATTCAGGTGAAAAGCGGAGAAGAACAGGAAATGAAGGTTCTTCTGGAAACAGTGAGAAAGCCGGGCACCTTTGGGAGGTGCTTTGCGCCGCTCTATGAGGAAGTCAGGCGCAGCGCCGGGAAATGTCATATATATTTCAGGCGTCTGTTTCCCGGATATATATTTGTGGAAGGGGACGATCCGAGGGAAATCTTTGAGGCCCTCAGGGAGATACCGGAGTTCACCAAGCTTCTTGGCTCGGTTGAGGAGGATGGCAGCAAGCTCTTTATCCCTATCGGGGAGGAGGACGAGAAGTTCCTTGGCACTCTCTTTGAAGACGGGATTATGCATGTGAGCTACATCCACATGGGCAGGAACGGAAGGATAGACAAAATTGCCGGGCCTTTGGCTGGCTACCGCGGACACATAACCAAACTTGAGGTTCGCCACAGAATGGCAGTTGTGGAAGCTGAGATGTTTGGTAAAAAGAGACGTGTGCGCTTTGGGCTATGGACCGACGAAGATCCGCATCTTCCGTGGGTCGACAAACTTAAGGGCGATGAAGATGCCGGGGATGTGCTTGACGGACAGGTGGAGTTCGACATAGGTATACACCTCGGAGACAAAGTCCGTGATATCACCGGAGTATACGGAGATCAGACCTTCGTGGTGGAGTCAGTGGATATAAAGCGCAGGACTATCGTTTCAAGGTTTGAGATACTGGGCACTTCTGCGAGTATTGAACTTCGGGCAGATGATGTGGTGAAGGTGATGGGCGTCTAATGAAATGACGTACACAATCAAACTTGTTACAGTACATATAATGTTATAGAATAAACTATATATAGTAATCATGAAGCATTTTAGGAACTCCCGGGCGGCCATACCGCCGGACTTCCGGATGCGGACATAAAGGACTTGATCAGTTGCATCAATTACCCAGCTTATGAGTGAATTGCTTTGCGACATGGCGAAGCACGGCTTAAAATTTCAGTTTTGCGATTTTTTGATGAAATTATCGTTCAAAATCAGGCATATATTATATACTTTTTATCCGGTCTTTATTCTTTCTTTATAATGTGATGCTAATATCATCTTACGCGAAGGAACTGCGTTGAGCTTTATTGTTGTGCGCCTAAAGCACACAGAAAATAAAATCTTCGCAGTGACTAAAGCTCTTGTATTATTCGCCGATATACCAGATAAGACACCATTGTGTATAGCAGTTGAATGATACGAAAGGAGGAAAGCGGAAAAAGAATACTGAGATTGTAGAGACTGGCAATCTAGGAGTGATGTTCGATGGCTTTACAACAGATCAGTAAAAGAGATGTTGAAGCCCGGGAAAGGAGGACAATCCAGAAGAAGATGGGAGACACCAAAGATGAGAGCCAGAAAACAGGCAACAATGGAAAAGGCTCAAACAAAGCACTCATAATCTTAGGGATAGTAGTAGGAATTATTCTAATAGCTCTTTTGATAGTAGTCATTGTACTGCTTCTAAAGAAGAATGATCAGTCTACAGCTCCTACAAATCAGGCACCGGCACAGGAAGAGAAGAAGAGAGAGGTTCTTGTAACAGATAATAATGTTGAAGAACTGGTAGAGGAAATGCAGCAACAGGAGTATGTTCCTCAAGGTTACTACACAGTAACTCAGAATTACGAGTGGCACTTCCCTAAAGGAGATGCAGCTTCAACAGATGCTCATGTGGAGAACTTAACTGAAAACACAAACGATGTTTACTTCGATCTGTTCCTTGCAGATGACCAGGAAAATCCAATTTATCAGTCTCCCGTAATACCGTTAGGTGCGGCGCTTGAGAAATTCAAGCTTGATACAGCACTAGACGCCGGGACCTATGACTGCATAATAGTATATCATCTAATCGATGAAAATCAGAATTCTTTGAGTACTGTGAGCATGACGGTCACGGTAATTGTAGAAGGGTGAGACACCTTTTGAAAAGCTAATTAGTGCAACTATCAAGTCCTTGATTCCTCTTAAGTGACGTATTTATAAAAAAGAGACAAGGACGAGTCCTAAGGGGGCAGAGGAACCCCTTAGAGAAACAACAAACAAGGAGGTTTGAATTATTATGAATGTTAAAAGATTTTTAGCTGTTGGTTTAGCTGCAACAATGGTACTTGGAAACGGTGTGACAGCATTTGCTGTCGAGGGTGAAGGCTCAGTTGAGTACGATAACTCAGTAGATGTTTCATATGATAGCATCACGGTTCCTACTCTTACAGGAAGCAAGTACAATTTTACGCTCGATCCAAGAGATGAATTACATACTTTCGATACTGTTACATATGCACGTGAGTCTACAGAAGACAATCCTGGAGTTTACTTCCATTCTCAGAAGACTGGCGGCGGTGCCAAAATTGAGAAAAGTGATGCATCAGGTGCAGTAGATATCTATAAGTTAGAGAAGAAGGCAGTTGCTGCTGACGCAGAAGATTGGAAAGCAGTAGTAACTGGTGTTACAGAAGATGATGATAAGACACCTGCTGTTACCGCTGGTTATTATGTATGGACACCTGCTGATTTTGCAACAGGTGACTATGTTGCGGGTACTACCACTGCAGGCAAGAAGGGAGTATTTACAGAGTTAGATGCAAGTAACATAAAGACATATTTTGAGATTAGTGAGAAGGATACTGATGATACCTATACAATCACCATGAAGGCTAATCATCTTGCAGGTAATACAGTATGTGACGGTAAGCTTTATAAAGACGTATATACAAAAATCGACGCTGCTATTCAGGATAATCCTCCAACTGTTGATCTCAAAGATTATGTAGAACTTGAAACTGATGGAAAGAGCATTAAGACTGTAAATGGAGTATATAAAGAAAAGTCCGATGGCGGTTATGAATTAGCTGCAAAAACCGACATCAAGTTTACGGAAGCAGAGATCGTTTATCAGAATGTTACTGATAAAGTAGTTGTAGTAAACAAGTCAACAATAAAGAAGACTGTTAAAGCAGAAGTAACAATGAGTAATATTGATGGTCTTTCATTTAATGCTTCTGATGACTTTGATGGTGTTAAGACAGCAAGTGTATTCTTCAAAGCTACAGATGGAACGGCTGCTAATGATGCAGTACTTACAAAAGGCGAGACAACTGCTACTGCTACATATACCCTTGATGTTGACGGTGCTGATGTTAAGTCTACCCAGATTAAATATCAGGGCGGAATAAACACTAAGACCGGCGGACATAATTATTTCAATTATCCTGCATTTGGAACAGAATACAACTCCAACTCTTTCTGGATTGTAGGAAATGCTAACATTAACGACGATGATGATAGTAAGGCAGCATGGAAGGCATATGGTGAGGCATTAGAGGCTGCATATGATGAAAATAATGCAGCAGCTACTCCTAAGATCAACATCGTCTATACTGTAACTGATTATCAGGAAGCTCCTTCAACTTACACTGTAACATTCAACACTAATGGCGGATCAGATGAAGCTGCTCAGACAGTAACAGCAGGTGGAAACGCAACAGAGCCTGCAACAGATCCTACAAAGGCAGGATATAACTTTGGTGGATGGTATGCTGATGCAGAGTTTACTGAAGAGTTCGACTTCGAGAATACAGCAATTAACGAAGCAACAACCATCTATGCTAAGTGGGATGATCCTATAGAAGCATATGCTAACTATGTAGGAAATCAGTCTAATAGTTTCTGGATTGGCGTTTCAAGTCAGGCAGGATTTGGAACTGAGCCCGTAGTAACAAGCCTTGTTGCAGATGGAAATGTAGATTTATCTGAAGCTGCTGCAATTACAGAGTATGGAACTGCCAATAAGTATTGGATTACTGTTTCATGGGCAAATGCATCCGCAGCAGGTCTTGAAGCAGGAAATCATACATTCGTATTCTGTGCTGACGGAGTATGGTACACAGCTACATACACATATTCAGGATGATGTAGAATTGACAGCATGATTTCATCATTTAACACAAATTGTTAAACCAAAATATAGTCCCACCCTGTTGATAAATCGGCAATAGGGTGGGGCTTTTTGTATTGCGTTAACGTTATTGCGATAATATAATTAGTTATATTGATGCTTATCGGCCTGAGTATGTTTTGAGAGAGGTAACAAACATATGTCAAGATTTATTATGGATTATTTGAATGACGCTGCCAAAGTGTGTCCGGACAAAATTGCGTTTGAAGACAAAGAAAGCAAACTTACATACGCTGAGACATATAGTGAAGCAGTTTCTGTTGCAAATTTTCTTGATAAAATCGGCGTTAAGAGAAAACTAGTTATGATTTTTATGCAGAACTGTGTAGACTGTGTTGCTGCCATGTATGGGGTTGCATATAGTGGAAACTATTACACGATTGCAAATAACAGTCTAGCAGAGAACGCTATTTCTGAACTTATAGAAATAGCTAAGCCGGCGATTATCATTACACATGAAGCTGACATGGATTATGTTGGATCCCTTTGTTGGGGAATTGTGGATACTGTATTGGCATTTGAAAAGATATGCTCTAATGGAGATGATACAATCATGCCTGATACAAATGAAATTGCGCTAGAGGACCCTATAGCCGTTTTTTTTACTAGCGGTTCAACTGGAAAGCCTAAAGGGGTAGTATTATCTCATCTAACATTAATGCAGTTTCAGGAAAAATGGAGCAGGTGTTTTGCTAGTAATGAAGAACTGAGGATTGGCGAAACTAATTCTAATCTTTTTGCTTCGTTTTCGTTTTATCACGTATGGGCAGTGGCACAACACGCATATGAATATATTTTTTCTGATATCACAATCTTAAATATGTCGGGTGTCTTAAGCGTGTTTTCGGAGAAAAAAATTAATACTGTACCATGTATTACATCATTTATGTCACTTGCAGCCATGTTCGATGATTTTGATAAATATGATTTTTCGTCGATAAAACAGGTAATATTCTGTGGAGAGAGAATCTCTGTTGATAATTTTAATAAATGGTATAGACAAACAAATTCTGCTAAGTATTATAATCTCTATGCGGCATCAGAAACATATCTTGTGGCATACAAATGTGTGTGTGGTGAAATATCTGAACCACTGTCAATTGGGTTACCAACAGAAAACGTCAGAATTCTTATTCTGGATAAAGAAAATAAAGAGGTTCCACCAATGGAGGTTGGAGAGATGTATATAAAAAACCAACTTAGATTGTTGGGATACTACAATGAGCCAATGCTAACTTCGCAGTACCTTGTTCAGAATCCAGTGCACAATAGCTATCCGGACATCGTTTGCAGAACCGGAGATTTAGCATACAGAGATAAAAATGGCGAAATTCATTTGATAGGTCGTGCAGATAGTATGATTAAAAGGAATGGCTATAGAATTGAGCTAGGTGAATTAGAACATAAAACATGTCTTGTTGATGGGGTTAGAGAATGTATATGCTTATTTGAACCAAATCAACAAAGAATATTTATGTTTTATGAAAGCGACTGTGTTAACGAGAAGGATTTGTATGTTATTCTTTCTGAAAAACTGCGGTCATACATGTTGCCAGATGTAGTTAGGAAGATGAATCCAATTCCTCGTAATGCTAATGGAAAACTCGATAGAGCGTATCTGAAGCAAATTATGCAAAATTGTTAAAGAGAGTGTTTGAATGTAGCGTATGGATATTATGTATAGAGATGAGATAAAGAAAATTCTAAAGGATATTAAGGGTGATTATTTTGATTTTGAAAATGGGCTTATAACTAATAGGTATTTAAACTCGTTTGACGTGATGAAATTGCTTGTTTGTTTGGAAAGGGCATTTGAAATCAAAATTCCAACCAATGCAATAACTCTTGAAAACCTTGATTCGCTAGACGAATTGATAAGGCTTGTGGATAAGTATAAAAGCTGATGTTTTATTGAAAAGGAGTTTTACTTGGAGATAACCGAAGGATATATTTACGCTACGTGTGGATGCGTTGAAGATGCTACGTTGTATATTTTAGATGGATTTCATTCAATGCTATTGGCATACAACATTGAAGATTTTTCATATAAAGTTTTAGAGTACGATTTTGAACTTTGTAGTGGGAATTACAATGGCGTTACGGGAATGTTTAAGTTCGGAACAAGGCTTTTTTTTGTGTTTAGAAATAATAAACGAGCTGTAGCAACATATAATTTAGAGTCATGTGAAACACATTTGTTTCGTTTAGATAATGATAGTACTGATGATTCCTTGACTTGGTCATTTCAGATTATTGACAGTTTGTTGTATGTTTTTCCTTATGATCTGGACGATGGTATCCTTTGTTATGATTTGACCAAGAATTGCTATCTTAAGACAATTCATTTTTGTAAAGAGAATTATATAAATGAAACCTATAATGGGATGCATTGGGGAGAAATCTTTTTAACTGATGACTATTTATATGTTTTTCATTATAAGAGCGATGTTGTATCAAAATTCACAAAAGATGGATTTTTAACTGATAGGTTTTCGTTACCTGACGCCAAAAAGAGAGATCATGTTGAAAAAAGTGGAAATGCCTTTTGGATTACTACTTTTGATGACGATATATTGCGACTGTGGAAACCGGAAACAGGTGTAATAAAGGAATATGCTGTACATGGTATACATAGACGGGATGATGCAGAAATAATAATCCGGAACATTGAGGAGTGTGGTGATTCTGTTGTTTTGATTCCATTTATTGGCAAGACAATTTCATGCGTCGATTTGGAAAATGGAAGGGAATTGTTGGTAGATTTGAAAATTGATACATATAAAACGTGCGTTGAAAGTGTTTCTGGTCAGTTAAGCTATTGTTGCTTAAATGAGACTAAGCGCATACTATTACTCCCGAAAATGATGAATTGTTTTATTTCTATTGATATAAAAACAGGTTGCAAAAAGCTTTACAATAGTAGGATTTGCACTGAAGATTTACGGTTAAACGAGTGCCTAAAAATTTTGAGAAATAGAAGAGAATCTATAGTAAAGGAAAGTATTGATATAAATCTAAAAACGTATGTAGAGGCTATTTTGCTATAAATGTTGATATTGATTATTAGTGTGGAATTTGTAATTTATGGTTAGAAACGTATTAGAGTGGTTAGAAAACTGCTGCGCATATTATCCCCAAAAAACTGCATATAGAGACTTAGATAAATCCATTTCATTTAATGAATTAAAGGACAGTTCCCAAATAATTGGAAGTGCATTACAGACAGTAGAAAAAGAAAGGCCAATTGCAATACTTGGAGAGCGTAGGATAGAAACAATAGAAGCTTTTTTAGGGACCGTATATAGTGGTCACATATATGCACCTATTGATATAAACCTTCCTGATAAACGTGTAGAAACTATTTTGGAAATATTACATCCAGCAGCAATAATAACCGACGAAAAAAGTTTAGGAAGAATCAGAAAAATATCACATGGTCGAAGCATCTATACAATAGAAGCATTAAAGGCAGGAGGTGTTGATGGTAGCTACCTTGATCATGTGAGAAAGGGAATGGTATCTACAGACCCACTATATGTGATTTTTACATCAGGTTCTACAGGAAGACCCAAAGGCGTAGTAACATCACATCAAGCGTTAATGTGCTATATTGATAGCTATAGTAAAGTGATGAGAATATGTGAAGATGATATCATAGGCAATCAATCGCCACTTGATTATATTGCCGCAATAAGAGATATTTACTTACCTCTTTATACCGGTGCTACCTCAATTATTATACCTAAAGAACTCTTTATGGAACCTCATCGCTTATTTGAGTTTATTAATGAGAACGAGATTAATACTGTTGGGTGGAGTGTATCGGCATTCACAATTCCATATAAGCTAGGTGTATTTCAGGATATAAAGCCATTAACTTTAAAAAAAATATGCTTTTCTGGATCAATTATGCCTTCGAAATGTCTTTTGGAATGGCAAAGAAATCTTCCTGATACTTTTTTTGTTAATCAATATGGTCCAACGGAGGCTACTGCATCATGTACATATTATTATATTGACCATATTGTACATGAGAATGAAAAGCTACCAATAGGGCAGCCTTATGATAATTATAAAGTTTTTCTTCTTAATGATGATCTTAGTCCAACTCTTCCGGGCAATATCGGAGAGATCTGCATTAGCGGTATTCCGTTGGCTTTGGGATACTATAATGATCGTGAGAATACGGAAAAAAGCTTCATAAATAATCCAAATATAAAAGAATACCAAGAAAGAATATATCGAACAGGAGATTATGGACGAGTGAGAGCTGATGGAATGCTTGAGTTCCATGGTCGGAGGGATAGACAAATAAAGCACTTGGGGCATCGCGTTGAACTGGATGAAATAGAATATGCTGTGAATAGATTGGATTCGGTGAAGGAATGCTTGGTTCTTTATGACAAAGAAGCAGAAATCATTTGTCTTTTTTATTCAGGAACTATTGATAAGAAGAAATTAGTAATAGAACTGAGAAAATCCCTTCCTGGATTTATGATTCCGCGTAAGTTAATACCGATGGATGATCTTCCAAGGTTGTCTAATGGTAAGATTGATATGGAGATGATTAATAGCACTATGGCTATGTTTATCCAGCGCTGAGCGGAAAGTGAGCTAATTGTGATTTAAGGATGGTAATTGTTAGGTGATTAAAGAATATCTGAAAGAAAATATTGATCAGATTACAACCCCGGCTTACTATTTTGACTTGTCAGAGTTTTCTGTTCGAGCATTAAAAGTGAAGGAAGAGTTTAATTCGATTCCGATTGCATATTCCGTGAAGGCTAATCCGTTTTTGCTTTCGGGAATTCCGGAGTGTATAGATAAAGTGGAAGTATGTAGTCCCGGAGAACTAAATATTTGTTTGGAGATGGGAATTGACCCAAAAAAAATAATATATTCAGGAGTTAATAAAGGAATTGAAGATATAGAAACAGCTATTTCGAATAAAGTTGGAATAATTTCTGTTGAAAGTTTGAAACAGCTCAGTATGGGACAGATCACTGCACAAAAACATGGAGTAAAACAAAGAGTTATTCTGAGACTAACAAGTGGTAATCAGTTTGGAATGTCTGAAAAGGACCTTGTTACGGCACTAAGTTCACGTGACGAATACAATGACATTGTGTTTTATGGTATTCATTATTATGCTGGTACTCAAAAACAGTTAAAACAGATAGAAGAAGATTTTCAAAATTTATCTGATGCGTTGGATAGAGTTAATACAATAACTGGGTTTTGGCCAGATTTGGTTGAAATGGGACCGGGTTTAAGAGTTGAATATTTTGGAAGCGATAATAGAGAAGAGATGAAATACTTAAAAAGTGTTTCTGGATTGATAAATGGTTTTGCTAAAAACTACAGAGTTGGCATAGAACTCGGGAGATATTTGGCGGCAGCCTGTGGGGTTTATGCGACTAGAGTAATTGATCTAAAGGAAAACAACGGAATTAAGTATGCAATTTGTGATGGCGGAACTCATCATCTGAAATATTATGGACAGAATCTTGCTATGCAGGTTCCTAAAATGGAAGTGGTTAAATCTTTCAGAGGAGCAGATGTTTATTGTATATGTGGAAGTTTATGTACAACAGCTGATGTTTTGGTTAGGAAAGTTGAACTACCGGAGTTGGAATTGGATGATGTGATTTTGTTTTACCAATGCGGGGCATATTCGGTTACGGAAGGAATGAGTTTGTTTTTGTCGCGCGATTTACCAGAAGTTAATCTTTTTATGCCAGATCACAAGCTAATTAGAATAAGAGACAGCATGGCTACATATAAGTTAAATATGGCGAAGTAATTAGTTTTGTTAGAAAGGAAAAATAATATGACAAGACAAATTAATGAAATTTTGCTTGATATTAAACCTGACATAGACATCGAATGTAAAGAATTTGTGTCAGCAGGGGAACTTGATTCATTTGATATAGTTATGTTGGTCCAAAGGCTTGAAGCTACCTTTGACTTGAGGATACCTGCTTCAAGAATATTGCTTGAGAATTTTGAAAGTGTAGAAGATATTGCTAGACTTATTCAAACAATACAATCAGGACTTGACAGATGAAAACTATCAGTGATTATGGTGAGTATTTAAGCCTGATTGATCGGATTAAGGATAAATATTCACCAGTATATACAAATTGTTATCTTCAACGGGAATATGTAGAAAGGATTATTGCACAACACAGGCTTTCGTATGTCTTTGCTGAAGGATTGTTGTGGTTGTTTGAAGATAATATTCAGTATAGGAATATTTATTATTGGTGGAATACGCAATATGCGCCTGATATCAGGCTAGAAGAGTCTTTATATGTTGTGCCAAGAATGTATTATGTTGATAAAACCGATGATGGATATATCAGGATTAATTCATTTTTGCATGAAATCGGGTTTGTTAATGCTAATACTCTGCGACAAATAATATTCAATGTAGAGTCTGCGTTTAATACACTGAAAGATGTTTATGATACTTCTACAAGGTTACTGGAAGAAAGAGGTATGGTTTTAGAAACCTCGACAAGTTCAAATGCTAGAGAAATAAGAGAGTTTTTATCTGATATAGAGTGGTTGCCAGTTTATCAGGTGCCCTATGTCACGGATGAAGAATTTCAACTTTATGGTCAAAATGGAAAGATGTATTGTGTGAGAAATGCTGAAGGCAGAATTATTGCAGCCTGCGGGATACCATTTGATAGACCTAATGGTGGATTTACGGCTATTGCAGATGGTTATAAAATGATAGCAGGTATAGCACCATTATTATCTTTCAAGATTAGCGAGTATTGTAGGAAGATGGGGGTTGCTAAGACATACAGTTGGATAGATATAGATAACAGTACTTCTATTGAATATCATAAAAGTATCGGAATAACATTGGGAAATAGGTGCCTAGAATACTTGATTAACAAAGGAATATAGCACGGATAAATAGTTTTGCTTTCGTTCTGCAACACATTATGATAATAATGCTGACTAAGCGGTGGAAATTTCGTTATTGATGCTATACTTAAGTGCTCTATATTAGTGAGAATGTCGAAAATGGGGTGGCCATGATAACTATTACTAATAATTCATCATCTTTTTTTGAAGAGAATAATGATCAGGACATTTTGATATATGGTGCTGGGAATACAGGCATGTGGACTGGAATATTTATGAACAGATTAGGACTGAAATTTTCAGGTTATTTGGATAAAAACATTCAGTTTGAGGGGGCAGTTTTAAATGACAGACCAATACATAAACCTGATAAACTTAAGGATTATGCTAATCGTTCAGTAAAAATCATTGTATGTCCTAAATGCTATAAAGAAATTTGCTTTGATATTATGTGGCTTGCAAGAAAATATAAGTTTGACGCATTGTGTTTAGTGCCTCAATATTGTGACTTTATTTTGCGAGATGAGAGATTTAATATTAATAAGTTTTTAGGGTATTTTAGGAGAAAACTCATAATTGGTGAACTACCTACTATCATATCGAATGATTGTACAGACGGCTTTCTTTATGAGGCTTTGGGTATGGTTCCCCTAAGCCCTACAATTAATACCGGTTTTTCACCAGAAGATTTTGTGAAGCTGTGTAGAAATCCACAGCATTATCTGATGAAAGACTTATCTGATCTGAAGTGGGCGAGAACTTTTACTCAGACATATCAGTCTAAAGTGGTTCCTGAAGCGAGAATAGATGACATCCATGTTTATTTTGGGCATTACAATTCTTTTGATGAGTGTCACAATCGTTGGAATATTATGCGTGAGTGTATTAATTGGAAGCGGCTTGTGTTTATTATGCAGGACGGACATGGTGTGATTCCATTGAAACTGATTAAAGAATTTGATAGCTTGCAAGAGCAGCATTTATTTGTAAGTTTGAAGTCAAACTATAATGTTGCATCGGAGAATGTTGTTATTTTTAGGGAAAACTGGCTTCACTATCGTGATTGTGTAATAGAAAATAATTTTGATTTGTTGGGGTGGCTTAATGAGTAGCGGGCAATAGTCTTGGAGTAAGGAATCTATGATTCGCTACAAATTCGAATGTGCAGTACGGGTAATGGATTAGGTGAAGGTTAACTGTGCATGACAGTGGTGCCTGTGTAGTGGTAGTAAAAGGTGCACTGATTAACTGAAGGAGAATGAATAGTCTATTCGTGCAATAACGTGTATGCATTTGAGAAAATTATCTCTTAAATATGCGGAATTCAAAAAGGATAATCTAAAGTATTCTCCAAAAAGGATTGCTTTTCCCTTCTTCTGAGGTTAAGTCAAGAGCAATGATTTTGCTTTATGGAGCATAAGATGTTGGATAGGCTGTTTTGATTGTATTAAGAGAACGCATTACTATTAGGTCGTTTATTGGGTTGATGATAGGTACAAATCATTCAATGAATAAGGATTGCCTATAATAAATATACTTGATGTTGATCAGCAATCAATAGTTTTTGCTGTTATTCAAGTTTGTGAACATAATACAACGGCTTATGACAGTGGTACACTGTCACCGTGAAAGTGTGAGTAAATATGCTATATAAAGATTGGGTTTTTCCGTATGAAAAAGTTGAAAAAGGCTCTCGAATAATCCTATATGGAGCAGGTGATGTAGGGCAGTCGTATTATCGTCAGCTTATGAAAACGGGCTATTGTGATGTTGCGTGTTGGGTCGATATGAACCATGAACAATACAACGCATATGGCTTTAATGTGCAGGCTGTAGATGTAATTAAGAATCAAGACTTTGACAATATTGTTGTTGCGATCTATAACCAGGATATAGCAAAAAGGATTGTTGATCATTTACTATTGGCTGGAATACCAAAAAGCAAAATAGTCTGGGGGCATAGTAAAAGATTTGTATATCAGGGAACTAAAAATGAATTTAGGGTAGATAAAATGGCCCAAAAATGTGCTGGGGACGTTTTACATAGAAGACAGCTTAGTATTCATTCTGAGGTGGGAAAAACTCTTTTGGATGGAATAAAAAAGGAATCCGAAGGAGGCGTTGTGATACCAAGGCTGGTTGTACAGTTGACAACGGCCTGCACCCTCAGATGTAAGCACTGCAATAATCTTATCCCAATGTTAGAGAAAAGGCACGTTTCATTGGATAGAGTATTAAGCAATATTAGAAAAGTAGTAGATAGTGTTGATCGTATTATTATCCTGGAGCTTATTGGAGGAGAGCCTTTTCTATACCCTGATTTAGAAAGAGTACTTGATGAAGTTGCAAAGTATGAAAAAATAATGGAAGTGGAAGTAACTACAAATGGTACGATTGTTCCTAAAGAGGCTGTAATTCAAAAACTAAAGAATGGAAAAGTTTATGTGAAAATAAGTAATTATGCTGCTTCCAGTAGAATTAGTGAACTGGAGAGTACTTTTTTTTATAATAACGTTCGTAATAAAGTGTTTAATAATCTTGAATGGATTGACTCAGGCGGAATCGAAAAAAGAAACAAAGGAATAGATGAGCTTCGCGATAATTTTTGCAACTGTTATCCCTCATATTTATGTAAAACGCTTTTTGATGGGAAGATATATCAATGTGCCAGGAGTGCAAGTTTATATGATTTGGGAGTGATAGCTTCACCAAAAGGATATATAGATATCGATACATGTTCGGATTTAGGGGGGGCAATAAAAGAATTCTGGCTCAGATGTGAAGATGAAGCATGTGATTATTGTGAAGCTACCGACGAAAGTCGTAAAATTCCGCCAGCTGAGCAAATGTAACTTAATACTAAGTTGATAAATATGATTAGGGGCCGCCTTTGTATACTACCATTGTAATTCATGGGATAGTGAATGAAAGGGATGCCCTTTTTAGCGTATTCTATTTTGATAATCTATTCAGAATAGCGTCATTATGTGATTGCTAAGATGTGCAATGTGTCAAAAATATTAGTATACTAAGAATGCTATCGTCAATGTGTATTGAAAGGAAAAGGATGGGCTGTGGAAATAGACCAATAGATATTGTTCTTCCTTGGGTTGATGGAAATGATCCTGTTTGGAAAGAACAAAAGGAGTTTTGGCAAAAAAAACTGGGAAATAGTCTGGATATAAACTCAAATGCGGATAACCGCTATCAGAGTTGGGACAACCTTCAATATTGGTTTAGATCTGTTGAGAAGAATCTTGATTGGGTGCGGAAAATCTTCTTTGTTACGTGCGGGCACATTCCGTTTTTTTTGAATACAGATAATCCAAAACTGGTAATCGTAAAGCATGAAGACTTTATCCCTATGGAATATCTTCCGACTTTTAATTCTAATACTATTGAAATGAACCTTTGGAGGATAGAGGCCTTATCTGAGAATTTTATTATCTTTAATGATGATTTGTTTCCATTGAGAAAAATAAATGAAGATTACTTTTTTTCAGGTGATGAAGTCTGCGATGAAGCAGTGGAGAGCCCTATAATGCCTGTGGATATAGGTAATTTATCCGGATGGTCCTGTAGGATGAAAGCAAATAATATTCTTTTTTTGAACAGACATTTCAATAAGAGGGAAGTCCAGGCAAGGTCATATGAAAAATGGTTCTGTGATGATTATGGCGAGTTGCTGAGAAGAAACCAAGGCCTTGCATATTGGAATAATTTTTGTGGTTTTCATGATTCGCACATGGCCAGCTCGCTGAAAAAATCTACACTAAAAAAACTGTGGGATGCAGAACCTGAAACAATGGCTATGGCTTCAAATAATAAGTTCCGCGGCGATACTGATGTCTCTTGGTATCTCGCCAGATACTGGCAACTGTGCGAAGGCAAATTTGTTCCAAGAAAGACGGAGGGGAAGTCGTTTTTGCTTAGAGGCGATAACACTGAGGAAGTAGTAAACGTCATAATGAATCAGAGCGTTCAGATGATAAGTCTTAGCGAGGACTGCAGCCCAGAAGTGTTTGAAACGATTAAGCGCAAGGTAAATGCTGCTTTGGGCGATGTGTTTGATACAAAGTCAGAATTTGAAAAATGATAGATTATCGAGAGTGAATAGATGAGCGCAAAAGTATCAGTATTAGTTCCGACACTTAATTCGTCAGAGTTTATTGAGGAATGCTTGGGCAGCGTTATCGGGCAGACATTGCAGGAACTAGAGATTTTATGCATTGACGCCGGATCGACTGACGGAACCATAGAAAAGATAAAAGAGTATGAAGTAATAGATTCAAGGGTGAGACTTATTCTTTCTGACCAAAAGAGTTATGGATATCAATTGAATCTTGGTATTTCACAGGCTGAGGGCGAATATATAGGAATCGTTGAGTCGGACGATAGCATAGAGAAAGACATGTTTTTCTGTCTGTATAAGATAGCTTGTAAGTATAAAGCAGATTATGTAAAAGCAGATTATTACGAGACTTTTAAAGACAATGAAAATGTTGTTCGACGTAGAAAAAGCAGCGTGCTGGCAGATGCAGGTGATTATGGTCACATTCTCGCTTCGTATGATAAACCTGAACTCTTGTTGCCAAATGTGGTTGCAGTATGGAGCGGTATATACAGAAGAGCTTTTCTTATAAATAATAATATCTGTTTCAATGAAACTCCGGGAGCTTCATTTCAGGATACCGGTTTCTGGGTGCAAACTCATGTACTTGCAAATGTGTGTCTTTTTATAAATAAGGCATTTTATAGATATAGGATTGACAATCCAGAGTCATCTACTTTTCAGATTAATAAAGTCTTTTGTATTTGCGATGAGTTTGATTTTATACAAAAGAAGATTGCCAAAGAACGATTGAAGCCTTTTGCTGAGAAATTGTCTTGGATTTTTTACCGCAAGTATAAAAGAAATCTTGAACGTATCCCTATTCAGGAAAGGGCGGATTTTTACCAGAAAATGGCAAGGGATTTACGCTTGTGGAATGATGGTTATAATGTCAAAGGAAAGAACTATTATGAGGAAGAATATAGGGATCTTGAAATGCTGATTGAAGATCCTAAGACTTATATAGCTGATAGAATGGAAGAGAAAGGGCGGTTCATAAGTGCGTTGAATGAATCGGGCGACGTAGTTATTTACGGGGCTGGAAGAGTGGGAAGATTGCTGGCAGAGCAAATTGAAATTGAAAAAGTAATCTGCTTTATAATTACAAGAATAATTGATGAAAAGTCTGTTAAGATTGGTGGCGTGGATATTCCGCTAAGAGAGCCCGCTGACATTTTGGAATTAAAAGATACAGCTACTGTAGTAGTGGCATCGAAGATACCTGAGATTCGAGAAGAAATGTCCAATGAAGCAAGAGAAATGGGATTTAGGAAAGTTATATGTGTTCCGTTTGGCGCTTTTGATGAATGAGACTGCAAAGGTGTTGCTTATGAACGAAATAAAAGTATCTGTTATCGTTCCAGTTTATAATGCTGATAAGTACCTTGAAACATCTTTAGGACAAATTTGTAATCAGACGCTTAGAGATATAGAGATTATTTGCGTTAATGATGGTTCTACAGATAGTTCTTTAAGCATTCTTGAAAGGTTTTCAGCGAGAGATAAAAGAATTACGGTCGTAACACAGGAGAATACTAATGCCGGTGAGGCTAGAAATAAAGGCATGGAGCTGGCCAAGGGTGAGTATTTATCTTTTCTTGATGCAGATGATATGTTTGAGGCTGAAATGCTGGAAAAGTCTTATGATATCGCAAAAGAAAAGAATGCAGATATAGTTGTTTTTAGGAGCAACAGGTTTAATGAGGTCACAGGATTATATGAGGATGCCAGTTGGACAATAAAAGAAAATGATCTTCCTGAAAAAGATGTTTTTTCATACAAAGACTCCAATAATTTTTTCGGATGTTTTGTCGGATGGGCGTGGGATAAACTAATAAAAAGAGTGTTGATAACAGATAATAGTATTACTTTCCAAAGCCAAAGGACTTTCAATGACTTGTTTTTTGTTAATGCAGCATTGGCTTCCACTGATCGGGTGACTGTCTGTAGAGAAATTTTGGTACATAAAAGATCCGAATTGTCAGGGGCAATCACAACTAGATATCTGGAGAAAAGCAAAAGTGAGGATCTGTATTATGCTTTGGATGCCTTTCATAAATATCTGAAGAATACAGAAGACTATCCCATAAATAGGGAATCATATATTAGGTATGCTGCATATTATGTACTTTGGAATTTGGATAAATTCCTGAAGGTAGACCAGGAGGCATATAGATGTGTATATAAGAATGGACGAAAATGGATAAAAAAGTTGGGACTATCTGAAAAGTCTGCAATGAGTCTGCTAGAATTTAAATATCAACTTCGGATTAAAGCAGTAAGTGAGTTGAATGCCGATGAATATAAATGGAAACGGGCAATAGAAGCAAAAGATGGCTCGTATTTGTTTCCGTTTGAACTGGTGCCTAAGGGGGCAAAGATAATTCTCCATGGGGCTGGGAAAGTGGGACAAGCGTTTTACAGGCAGATTAACTACACAAATTGGTGTCAGATAATTCAATGGGTGGACCATCGCAGTAAGTTGGATGGAGTTGACCAGGTTTGGGATAGGTCCATGTCTGCGGATATGGTGGTTATTGCGGTGAATGATGAAGGTTTGGTTAAAGATATTCGAGTTAATTATGAGAACTACCCGATAAAAGTGATTTGGAGAAGGCCAGAAATATCATTAAATGGAGAATAGAATGGAAAAGTGCATTATTTATGGAGCCGGAAATTGGGGGAAAAGAGCATATCAAGAATACAAGAGTTTTGTAGATGTTTTATTCTTTATTGACAAGAATGCAAAGAGGCAAGGTGAGCGTTTGCTGGATAAAGAGATATGTTCTGTGGATACCGCGTTGGAATACAAGGATATAATGATTCTGATTGCGGTGGCTGATAATACTGGGATTGAACAAATGCTCTATCGAAAAGGCTTTACAAGTGTTGAAGAGTATTATCCTGGTAAACCTTTTTATGCTCTTCGTTTTGATAAGGCAGATGCATCGGGCATTGACTATTACCAGGTAAATCTTGTGACTTTTCCCAAGCATTCTCCAGAGTACTATTTGTCTCAACTAAAAAAGTATGATGTTATCTCTTTTGATATATTTGATACGTCGATATTTAGAAAAGTTGAATATCCTACAGATGTCTTCAGGCTTATGGGGTATATGAAGGGACATCATGATTATAAGAGCGTACGCATAAGAGCCGAAAGAATTGCAAGACAAAAAAAAGATGCAGAAATCGGAACAAGAGAAGTAACCCTGGAAGATATTTATGACATATTAAATTGTTATTATGGTATTCCGAGAGGCTGGATGTATGATGAAATACAATTGGAAATAGAGCTGTCTGAGGTGAATCCGGTTGTTTTTCGTGTGTACGAAGCTTTAAAGAAATTGGGAAAAACAGTAGTGTTCTCAAGTGATATGTATCTTCCTAAAGAAACAATTGTAAGTATGCTTGAGAAAAATGGATACAGTAATCCACAAATATATCTTTCCTGTGTAGAGAAGGAGAATAAAGGAACGGGAAATCTGTATGATCTTGTCAAGAGAGACTTTGCTGGTAAGCGAATTGCTCATTTGGGTGATAACTATCTGACGGACGTGTGCAACGCTAACAAAAAAGATGTGTATGGTTTGTACTTTGAGGATTCAAGGTTTAGATATAGAGAAAAACAATTAAAATCTTTATCAGCGAGCATATATAGAAGTGTAATAAATAACTGTCTTAACAGTCCCCTATGGGATAAAAACATATATTTCACACATGGATTCAGAGTTGGAGGGATACTGGTTGCAGGATACTGTGAGTTTTTGAACATAATCATAAAAAAATATGGAATAGATAAGGTGCTGTTTTGCGCAAGAGACTGCGAGATAATTCATAGGATTTATAATCAGCACTTTTTTGAATGCTCTAATGAGTATATCTGTATTTCAAGGAGGGCGATCCTGGAGGTTGCTGGAGATGAATTTTTTTATGATTATTTGGAGAGGGGGATTTTGCGATATCTGGATGATTACAAGGATGAAAAGACTATAGGAGAGATTTTTAGAGAAACAGGGTTTGACTATCTGATTTCTAAATTAGATGAAGCTGATATAGAGATAAGTATTCTTCCATCGAAGATGTTTAACTATAAAGAAAGAATCAGGCTGTTTCTATTTGATAATAAGAAACTGATATGTGAGCAGGTAAAACCATTTAAAAGTGCTGCATTACAGTATTTCAGAGAGAAAATTGGTAATCATAAAAGAATCTTGATAGTAGATATTGGATGGTCCGGAACTTGCATATTGGCACTTAAGAATCTTCTGCTTGGCGATAGTGGTACAAAGGATTTGTACATAAGTGGTGCTCTGATGTGTGGTAGCTCAAGCAATTCTTATTTGGCTAGCACAGAAAATGGTGATATTCATACGTATGTTTACTCAGCTGTCAACAATGCTGATATTTATGACTTTATTATGCCGGATGGAGAAACAAAACAAAGGTTGGATTACCTGCATATGCCGTTAGAATATCTGTTCACATCATGTGATCCTTCACTCTATAGGTATGCGATGGATAAGAATGGAAAGTATTCGTTTTTGATGGCAGATAATGTACCTGAAAATGGCGATGAAATATGTAGTATGCAAGATGGCATTTCTGAATTTGTTAATGAGTATCTAAGATATAGAGGAGAGTTTAAGTGTGTTATTGATCCATATGCTGCTTTCATGCCTCTAAAAGAAGCTGTTGAGCATGATGATTATTGTATGAAAGTATATGGGCATTTTTTGTACGATGCAACAAAAACACCGTTTGATAGTAAGCGCACTAGCTATTGTAATGAGTTTTCGTACGAAGCAAACAAAACTATTCCTGAGATAAAGCATATACATATAGAGCATGTCGATAATGAATTGATAAAAGAAATTGCAGGACAAACTATAGTTTCATTGACATCATATCCCAAACGGATAAAAACGGTAGTACAGTGTATGACATCGCTTCTTAATCAGACTGTGATGCCAAAGAAGATATTGTTGTGGCTTTCTGAGCAGGAGTTCCCAAAAAAGGAAAGAAACCTGCCTGAGGAGCTGATTGAAATGGCCTTGAAGAATCCTGTTTTTGAAATAAAGTGGGTAAAGGATAACTTAAAACCACATAAGAAGTACTATTATGCAATGCAGGAGTATTCTGCATCACCGGTCATAACTGTGGACGATGATGTTATTTATGATAGTGAAATGGTAGAATCGTTGATAAAAAGCTATATAAAGCATCCTGACTGTGTATCCTGTATGCAGGCACATTATATAACGATGAATCAGAAAGGTGAGATAAGAAAGTACAATGGATGGCTTCATCGTAACGAAGATCATGTAGGAATACCAAGCTACAGACTAATGGCAATAGGTGTTGGTGGAGTTATTTATCCGCCGGGGATTATGCCAAATGACACTTTTGACAAACAAAGCATTACTGAGGTTTGCTTGGTGACTGATGACCTTTGGCTTAAAACATATGAATTACATGCGGGTATAAGGACTGTTCTTGCAGCTGAAAGATGTGAATATGCAGAAATAGCAGGGACCCAGGAAGATGGGTTGTTTAAAGACAATCAAGGACGTGGTGGGAATGATCTTGCTCTAAAGAAAATACTGGATTTTTTTGATAGAAAATACAATGAAGGAAATATAATGTCGAAAAGGTTTTCAGAAGAAAAGTAGTATTGTTTTAGAGGGGGATAAATATGGAGAAAAACATTTCTATCATTCTACCTACTTTTAACCGGGGTTATATATTATCTAAGGCTATTGATAGTGTGATACAACAAACCTATACGGATTTTGAATTAATCATAATCGATGACGGTTCAAGTGATAATACATCTGAGATAGTCAGAAGGTATCATGATGCCAGGATTAGATACATACAGTATTATCCAAACAAGGGTGGCAATCATGCCAGAAATGTTGGTATCCACCTTGCAGAAGGGGAATATCTGGCTTTTATTGATAGCGATAACATTTGGGATAAAGAGTATCTGGCGAAAAGAATTGAGATAATTGATAGTGAAAAGCTGGATCTTGTTTTTGGTGATACTTATATCACATATGAAAATGGGTTAAAGAGAAGGTTTCCAAGATGTGAAGAAACGGATCTGGGAGATATCCAAGGAATAACAAAGAAGATATTATGCAACAATGTCATAGATACAAATACCGCTTGTGTAAAAAAAACTGTGGCATTAGATATTGGCGGATTCAATGAAGAATTAAAAAGGTTTCAGGATTGGGATTTCTTTATAAGAATAATATGTGGAGGATATACATGTAAATATGTACATGATGTGAATGAGCTGGTTCATGGATTTATTCAGAGAGATAGTGTAAGCAACCATTCAGAATACTATTGGGATGCCAAAAAGCATATTTTTTTATCGCATATTAATGAAATAAAAAACAATGAGTGTTTGGCGGAGGCTCTGCATAGTTTAGTTATTTATTCTGATAAAAAGAATCATGAAATAATCAGTGAATTTGAGCATGAATTTGATGAAGAACTGATGGATGAGATTCAGAAGAGCCTTTCAAGAGATAATAGTTATAAAAATAACCAGATAGAAGCATTAAAAGATGCCTGGATTGAAAAAGCAGAGAAAGGAAATAGTATAGAAGAATACTTAATCAAAAAAGGGATACATAACATTGTTATTTATGGATATGGCAGATTAGGAAAAATGTTGCATAAAGTTGTTGACGGAACAAGTGTCAATGTGGCTGGAATAGTTGATAAGTCGTTTGTTGACAGTGATGAAGCGAATGATAAACTCTTTACGCCATCGCTTGAAATACAGACAGCAGTTGATGCGGTAATTAACACTGCTATTTTCGAGCATAAGATTATTGAGAGGTTGTTCTTGTCCAAGAATGTGGGTAGAAATATTAAGATTATATCTATCGAAAGCCTAATTTATGGATATTAAGGGTTTCCGATGGATAATTGAATTGGTATTGATAAGCTGGGAAATTAGGTATGTTTTTTCTTAATCAATGTATAAATGAATCTGATTTATATCAATCTATTCAGAGACATGAGCTTCAGATAAAGGCTTTTTCTGAAATAATATCTGATCACTCCTTAGAATATGTGTCTAATGATTTGGATATTTTAAGAAAAGGAAATGAGATTTTTTTTGATAGAAGTATCAGCTTTCCCCAATATGATACTGAGAGTATCATGACAAGAGCGTATAACCATTTGCGATGGATAATGAATAAATTTCCATTTGTAGATATGTCTTCCTATTGTGATGTTGGGTGCGGATATGGTGAGAATCCAAGAGCAGCTTTGATGTTTGGAAGCAATGAATCTGTGGGGATTGATATCAATCCACGGTGGAATGATATATGTGATAACGAAAAAGAAAAGCCTAGATTCATTCAGGCTGACATTTCAAGATATCCATTAGACGAGAAATTTAAATTTATTACTAGTTATAATGCTTTTGAACATTTTGAAAATCCACAATTGATGCTCTCCCGAATTGCAAATATGGTTGATGGTGGAGGTTGCTTATATATAGATTTTGCTCCAATATGGCATTCTGCTAACGGACATCATATGTATCGAAGATGTCAATTTCCGTATTACCATTTAATTTTCAACGATGATGTAATAAAAGACTATTATGAGATGCAAAATAGTGACTATGAACGATATATTCATAGCTTCAACAAATGGAGTGCTTTTGATTTCATGAATCTTTTAATGTGTGTTCCGGGAATGAAGCTTGAGTATTATGAGACTATGTATGAAGTAAAAGATCTCTATTTTGTAAAGTGTTTTAGACAACTGCTTGAGGGATTTGGGATGGAGGAATTGGCCGTTTCAGGGTTCAAGCTTTTGTATCGCAAGATGTGAATGCCGCTATTTACACCAGAAGATTGGCATGTAGAATCTGGATTTATTCTTGAATGCGAAAAAAACAGAAGAGATAGGAATGATAAGCAATAGGATAGCCAACGGTCAACTAAACTATATTGATGTTTTCGAACTTATGCTGGGCGGAAATGGTTTTATTAGGAAGAATACCTGATAGTAGTGGTTCAATAATTCTTTCTAAGTGATAGCAAAGGTAACATCATGGAATTCTTTAATCAGCTGAAACACATCTATGATCATATTGGTGATGAAGAGTCCGGGAATATATTTCGCGCCAGATTAGATTACAGTCTTCTTGGAGATGAGAGTATTCTCTTGCCCATGATCAGAAACTTTGAAGATACGGTGTATTCAGATGAACGTTATCTGGAGGCCAAAGAGATTGTAAGAAAATATGGCAACGGTTCATATATTTATGGCGCGGGGAAATATGCCAGAATGCTGTTGTCGCTTTGTGATGATGTTATCTGGAAAGGGATACTGGTTACAAAACCTCAATGTTCCAGCGTAGGTAATGTTCCTGTTATTAGTCTGGAGAACTTTAGGCATGTATATGATGGTCAGTATGTCTTTTTACCTTCAAAGGCTTATTTCGGGGAGATGAAAGAGCAACTATTGGAGACAGGAGTGCCACAGAATCGCATCATTGATATAACCGTCTTCTTTGATTTAACAGAAGGAAGGCAGTACTTTGATCTGCCGTATCTGAAATTTGGGGCAGCTGAGTCTTTTGCTGATTGCGGGTGCTATGACGGGACTTCGATTATTGGATTTCTGAATCGCTGCAATAATGAGTATAAGGATATCTTCTGCTTTGAACCGGACAGGAATAATCTGAGGAAGATTGAAGGATTCTTCAGGAGTCAGGGAATAACAAAGTATACATTGATCAATAAAGGGGTGTGGGACAAAGAGGAACGGCTGGAGTTTGCAGCCAATGGCTCTGCCAATTCGCACATCCGAGGGATTATTGATAAGAATGAAAGCAGGATCGATACGATTGAGGTGATTAGCCTGGATGAATGTCTTGGAGATAAAGATATCTCTTTTATCAAGATGGATATTGAAGGCGCGGAGTATAAGGCGCTGTGTGGTGCCGAGGGAATCATCAGGAGATGCAGACCTAAACTGGCAATATGTGTGTATCACAAACCTGAGGATATTTGGGAGATTCTGGGTAAAATTCTGCAGCTCAGGGATGATTATACATTGTATCTGAGACATTATTCGTTTGGAGATACGGAGACTGTGGTGTATGCGGTGTGATTCTTAAATATGGCATTTGCTCTTTGACAACTTCATACTTTACATCAGAAGCCGATAATGATAGACTTTGCGGGTGACATTCTTATACGCATAGAGGTATCGAGGCATTTCGCCATTTATCCCTTTTGTTATGGATTGACAGATTGTTTGAAAGATTGTTTCGGCTAGGCTTTTTCTTATAGTTCTTTTGCGCATTTTCTTTCGATTTTCTGATTACCACCTGTGTGTATTTGGTGTTGCGGTTAAAAATACGAATACATATAATGGAGGTAGAAGATGGAAGAAAATGAAGAAAACTACGGAAACAGGGAGCACAAAGACAGGTTTTTCAAAAAAGGTCTTTTCTACGAAGAAGGCGCTGCTGAATTTATACAATGCTGTAAATGGGACCAATTATGATAACCCCGATGATA
>JAEEGL017044195.1_pt1 | contig 47084 bp, 37 predicted proteins | sample 9134231 | NCBI WGS metagenome assembly JAEEGL01 (sample SAMN16246548, study PRJNA631951) | gut metagenome | biome: gut microbiome; feature: rumen; material: fiber-attached | host: Bos | place: Iran: Karaj | collected 2018-10
AGGAGGCAGAGGGAAGTTTCCCGTTTTCTGTGATGGTATCGTCTATATCACACAGAAGGAAGCGGAGCTTTCGCACCGCTTCGATCTGGATCTCATCAAAGGGGATCATTTACTTTTCCCAGGAGAACGTGAAGTCCATGGCATAATGATCGCGCACAGCTTCCAGAGAACCCCGCACGGCCGGATTCAGTGGCACGCCGTGTTCGCTGCGGTCCAGGTATGCGAGATATTCTTTCTCGCCGGCAGTATAGATACGCTCCTGACCCTTTGCTTTACGGGAGGCACGCAGCGCACGGAGGATGTTGCCCGCGATCTTCTTGAACTCATCAGGATCTGTGAAAGCGTTCACGTCTATGGCGATAAAGAAGTGGCCCAGATGATAGGGGACCTTCTCACCGTGCTCGCCGATGCCGGAGAGCATGTGCAGGTCGTTGCCGCTCTGCAGTGCTGCAGAGAGGACTTCCACGACTGTGGCATAGCCGTAGCCTTTGTAGCCGGCAAGCTCCTCACCGATACCACCCAGAGGCGCAAGTGCGCACTCGCCTTTTCCGAAGCCTTCAAGAGCCACAGCGGGATCCGTTACGGCGTTGCCGTCATTGTCGATGACCCATCCGGCAGGCATCTGCTTTCCGATGCGGTTATAGTGTTCGATCTTGCCGCGCTGGGTGATGGACGTGGCGCAGTCGATGACGAAGGGGAACTCCTCGTCAGTGGGGAAACCGATCGTAAGCGGGTTGGTACCCAGCATGTTCTCCACGCCGAATGTCGGAGCGATGGAGGGACGTGCGTTCGTGCCGGTCATTCCGATCATATTATTCTTCGCACACATAATCGGATAGTAGCCGGCGATGCCGTAATGAGTGGAGTTGCGGGCAACGACCATTCCCAATCCATATTCCTTTGCCTTGTCGATGGCCATTTGCATACAACGGGTGCCGATCACATGGCCCATTCCGTCATGGCCATCCACCACGGCGGTGGTCCTGGTCTCGCGCACGACCTCAAATTCCGTAACTGGATTTTGGATGCCGGCCTGGATCCTGTCGATGTAGATCGGTTTGAAGCGGCCGACGCCGTGGCTGTCGATGCCGCGCTTGTCGGACTCGATGAGGACGTCTGCGCAGATCTTTGCGTCTGACTCAGGTACGCCTGCGGCGATAAAACCCTGCCGCATGAAATCATGCAGTTCCTCAAACTCTGCGAAAACCAGTTTCTGTTCCATGACCTTATTCCTTTCCATCATCCGGCGTGTCGCCGTATTCTTTCAAGATGTCGTCGAGGCTGAAGGAGAAGTCTTCCCCGCGGGATTCAACAGGAGCCTCGTCGGCCTCGTGGGGAAGTTCGGGGATTGGGAAATCCGCGTCGGTGGGCTCTTCCGGGATATCAGTAAGGTCCGGCTGTTCCTGATTCGGGGAGGAAGCATCGGCGCGGGCCGTCTCCGTCTCCGGCCTCGGATCGGACACAGTATGGAAACTTGGGACATAATCTGGACGCATGTCCAATTCTTCGCGTGTCTTGTGCAGACGGATACTGGCCAGAACGGCCCACAGGAGCAGCAGAGCAAAGACCACGACGGCACCCAGGATGATGTACGAACCGTAGGTCACGTACCACGGGTCCGGTTCCGCAGGCGCGGGCTCCGGAGTCGCACTGGGCGCAGGAGTTGCCGTGGGTTCTGCGGTGGGCGTCGGTGTGGGCGTGGGGGTCGCTGTGGGAGAAGGAGATGGGGTGGGAGATACCGGCGTCATGAAGTTGTAGCGCTGGAAGGTCCCCTCCACGGGATCGTAGAGATAGAAACCGGCCTCGCCAAGATCGTTGAGGGCATAGACGATGTAGTGGTTCGCGCCAGCGGCGCTTCCCGTGGGCACGAGGACTTCGCAGGTAGAATCACCGATTTCCGCGTTTGAGACAGTGTAACCCTCCGGAAGCCCCTCTTTCGGAAGAGCGATGGGGAGGTAACTTCTGTTAGACTGGAAATTCATCGGCTTGGCAAGGCCCGTGTCAGCATCGAAAAGGAAGAAAGCGTCCTCATATTCCCAGCCGCCGGACAGGTAGACGATGAGCTGACCGGATGGCTCGTGCCTGCCTACGTCCACAGTGGTACCCTTATAAGACACAGTAGAACGTGTAAAACCTTTGGGCAGATCGTCATCGTCAAAGTCGATGATCTCCCGTGATGAACCATCTGGCAGAACCGCGCTGGAAGGATTTGGAGAGGTGGAAGCGGACGGTTCTGGATCATCGGAGCCGCCTTCCCGGTAAACATAGATGTAATAAGTAGTAGTACTGCCGTTTTCTGCCTCACATGTCACGTATACGGTATTATAACCAATATCCAGACTCTGACCGGAGACATAGACGGAAGCGGCGGAATCGTCCGGGGAGGCGGAGATGGAGAGATAATCCACGGATTCAGCCACTGTAACTGAATATTCGGTGGTGTACGGAGAAAAATCCGGGTAGAGGTAACCGCTGCCCACGTAAAGGGAGGAGAGCAGGGAATTGTCAGAAGCGGTGGAGGCAGCGGAAATCGTGGAAGACGTGGAACCGGCGGAGACGTTCATATTGTCCGCACCGCTGTCTACCACATCGTAGCCGACAACGGAGAAACTTGCCGTGCCGCTTGCCAACGCAGTGAAGGTGGCCGAGAAACTCATGTCACCGCCGCCTGAGGTATACTCGTCGTCAAATGTCACACTGCCGTAGTTGTCACGGCCGCCGCCAGTCCACTGCAGCAGGGAGGTGTCATAACTGACAGTGATGGTAGCCGCAGCGATGTCTCCGGAGGCGGTGACACTAAGAGAGATGGTGTCGCCCACGGATCCGTCGGAGGCGTACAGGGAAATGCTGCAGTCGGACGCCGCGGCGTACGGTGCCAGAAGCAGGACCAGCGCCAAAATGACGAGCCACGCCAGAGGCGCGAGGAAATACCGCTTTGTCAGGTTTGCCATAATTGCCTCCTTACTGGCTGATGCCGCCGGTCCCAAGCACATAATTTCGCACCTGGATGCGGTCGGCGTTGGAGATCTTGCCGTCCCTGTTCACGTCCGCTGCAACGGCGAATGCGCCCGTGAGCGAGGAGCTTCCAAGGATATGGTTTCGGATCTTGATGCGGTCGGCGTTGGAAATGGCGCCGTCGCCGTTCACATCGCCGTAAATGATCACAGTGTATACCATGAGAGTGCCGTCGGTCAGGGTGGCCTGGAGGGTATCGCCGGTGGCGAGGATTTCATCAGCAGTCTTCTCATTGCCTTCGGCGTTGAGCACTTTAGTCACGGCGCCTTCCCCAAATCGCAGAGCGCCCAGGAAAGAGGAAACTTTCGTGCCGGGCTGGATCCCGGCAGCTGTGCCGTCCTCAATGAAATACAGATCGGAATAGGCACTGCCGCGGAGCGTTGCAACGATGACGTAAGTACGCTTTTCTCCGTTGGGGGCCGTAACGATGATCTCGATGCGGTTGTCACCGGAGGAAACAGGGACCTTGACGGAAAGTGCGGTCTGACCGGCAATGGTGACTGTGGCATTCTGATCGGCGGACGCGGCCGTTATTGTCAGTTCGCTGGCACCGCCCGGTACCACCACGGAATAGATTTCTGTGTTGGCTGAGAAGGTTGGAGTGAGAGAGCATCCGTCTACAGACAGAGATGCGAGTTTGTTGTTGGGGGACCCGTCTGCCAGAGGCATGACGGTGGCATCTGGCATATCCCTGTAGACGGGGATGTAGAAGACGAGATTTGCCCGCCGCATCTCCTCACTGTAGCCTCGGGCGTTGATGCATCCTTCGATGGCAGCACCGTAGATACTGGCCATGTACTGTCCCCGGTACAGCATGTTGGGGTTGGTGGGTGTCACATTGAAGCGCTTTGTATACAGCGTGTTCTGTCCCACGCTGATGTACTCATCATAAAACCACTCGGCGCCGCCCTGGATCGACTTCAGACGGGTGTCCCAGGGACGGCTGTAGGAGGTGTTCCCGCTGTCACCGCCGCCGGCGTACCAGAGCCCCCTTTGGGTGGCAGTCATGTGGCTCGTAGTATAGGCCCCGATGTTGAAGAAGTTATATAGACCCTCATAACCGGATACATCCCCTGAAATCATGGTGCTGCCGGTGACGCCCTGTTCTACCAGGATCATCGAGGCAAGACAGTAAGGGCTTACGCCGACATTCTTGCCGACCTCGTAGAGCGTATCCAGATAATTGATGGTCTCGTTGTTGTTGGAATAAGTGACGGATTCCTGTCCGTCGGGGAGGAGGAAGGAACCGGTGGCCATTGTGCGAAGGTTCTCCAGAAAGACGCTCTTGTCGGAGCCGTCGGAAGCACCGTCAAAGGACTGGCTGAGGAACTGGAACACGGCGCTGGGAGAAAGGAAATTCCTGGGATCCATATAGTAGGCAATGATGTCGGGAGAGGCCTGATTCCAGGAGCCGTCCAGTCCGATCCACTTGCCTGTTGTCCAGTTGTAGGCGCCTTCCTGAGTGGATTTCCAGGAGGAAAGGCAGTTCGGTTCCACCATGGAGGCCCAGAGGACGCTTTCTCCATCCACAGAGGCCTGAAAGTCCAGCCCGGTGTTTACCGCCTGAAAACTCCAGGAGGGATAGAGAGAATGCAGATACAGAAGTCCCGGAAGATAGCTTTCCGGGAAACCCTGAGATAGAAGACCTGAGGTGAAGGCATCGTAGTCGGAGACGGTGGAGGCACTGAAGGACAGTTCCGTCACGGTGACGAGATCACTGCGAACATACCCTTCATAGCCCCAGTCGGAACGGACCCGGTACCATGTCTTTCCATCTTCGCCGGTTACGGAGGAAAGAACCTGGGCTGTCTCACCTGTGTCCAGAGTGCTCATGACACGATAGCCGGTGCCGGGGGCGCTGCGTACATTGACGCCGTCGCCATTGGAGACCGCAAGAGAATAGGCGTAGCTCTCAGCTGCGACAGCGGTCGTCGGAAGAATTACAGCGCAAACACCAAACAGGATCACAACTGCAAGAAGTAGCGCGGTCCTTCTGATGTAATTATTTGTTTCTTTTGTGTAACTCATGATCGCAACTCCACAGTTGAGAGTATATTTTCAAGCATACCCAATATACTAAAAAACGATGGAGATTGCAAGTGTTTTTTGAAAAAATTCCTTTAATATTTCTGAAAACTCCTAAGGTTACAAATTGTTACCCATTCCAGCTGCTCAGATAGGTCTTTTGGGCATCTGTGAGAACGTCAACTGCCATACCGCAGGAAACGAGCTTTCTGCGGGCGACCTCGTCATCCAGTGCCTGCGGGACAGGATAGACCCCGGGAACGAGGGAGGCACCGTTTTGGACTACAAAGCGGGCGGAAAGCGCCTGCAATGCAAATGACATGTCCATGATTTCAACCGGGTGTCCGTCCCCTGCAGCAAGATTTACGAGCCGCCCTTCCGCCAGAACGTAGATGGTCCTGCCGTTTAGAAGTCTGTAGCCTGTGATGTTGTTCCTGGCTTCGAAAGAGGATTCCGAACTGGCCGCAAGCGCTTCCATGTTGACCTCAACGTTGAAGTGGCCGGCGTTTGCCAGCACTGCTCCGTCTTTCAGCAGCGGGAAATGGCGGCTGTCGATCACATCCCGGCAACCGGTCACGGTTACGAAAATGTCCCCGATGGGCGCGGCCTCTGCCATAGGCATGACGGTAAACCCATCCATCATCGCCTCCAAGGCTTTGACCGGATCCACCTCGGTGACAACTACGCGAGCACCGAGGCCTTTGGCCCGCATGGCGACGCCCCGGCCACACCAGCCGTAACCCGCCACGACCACGTTTTTTCCAGCAACCACGAGGTTCGTGGTGCGATTGATCCCGTCCCAGACAGACTGGCCGGTACCGTAGCGGTTATCAAAAAGGTACTTGCACCGTGCATCATTCACAGCTACCATTGGGAACCGAAGTGCACCGGATGAGGCCATGGCCTTTAGTCGAATCACACCAGTCGTGGTCTCCTCGCACCCGCCGATGACGCCCGGGAGGAGATCTGTCAGTTCCGTATGCAGAGCGTGGACCAGATCCCCGCCGTCATCGATGACGACATCCGGTCCGCATGAGAGGGCCATGCCGATGTGGCGAATATATTCCGAAGCGCTGGCGCCATGCCAGGCGTATACATTCACGCCTCCAGATGCAAGCGCTGCCGCAACGTCGTCCTGGGTGGAGAGAGGATTGGAGCCCGTTACATGCATCTCCGCGCCGCCGGCCTGAAGAAGACGGCAGAGGTTTGCGGTCTTGGCCTCCAGATGGACGGAAAGGGAGATCTTCATGCCGGAAAACGGTTTTTCAATACGGAATTCTCTCTCCAATTGATTCAGAAGAGGCATATTCGACCATGCCCATGAAAGTTTCTTTTCGCCTTCGGCGGCAAGAGCCTGGTTTCTGATTTCAGACATTTCGGATACCTCCTGTTCATTCAGAGCGAATTTCTGAAGACGTCATTCTGTCGAGGCCTGGAGGCGGATCGATCTTCTCATCCGAGAGCGTTATCGTTCCGTCCCGGCGCCAGATCCGCGTGCGAAGGATACAGGCAGCGGCATCGAATCTGTTGTTTTCCCATCGGAAAGGGTTTTCCAGCGAGGGGTCTTCCTCGCCGCGGTTCTGTTGGAGAACGAGATTCCCCAAGGCGGAAAATCGGTTTCCACGGAAGAAAAGATCTTTGCACACAGTCGCACGGATGGTGAGATCCCCTGAGGAACGGCTGGTGTTCCCGCAGATCTCACAGTGTTTTGCCCGATGGAACTGGAATGGGATGGAAAAGCCATCTGACTGATTTCGTTCCACAATACAGTTTTCTGACCACTCATCCAGATACCATGCATAGGAGAGTTCCCCCTCCAGCGCGGCGGTGGCCTTGTTTTCCCGGATGACGGTGCCCTCTCCGCGGGAGCAGTAGATCGCAGCACCGTCCCGAAGGACGCGCATGCAGTCGGAGAGACGGTTGCGCTCGACTAGATGCGGTCCGCCGCCGAGGGCGATGCCGCAGTAGGGAGAACCGGAAATCTCATTTCCCGCGATGACGGTTCCACCTGCCTCTTCCGGCCGTCCGTCCAGCACATACTGGAGAACGCTTCGGCCGCCGGCGGCAATGCCCACCGCGCAGCCGGAGAGACGGCCCGCTTTCAGGATCACGTTCTCTCGGTATTCGGCGGGGAAACAGTCTGCAGCACTGATTCCGCACACACCTGCATTTTCGATCCTGCAGCCAAGGACACGCGCATCCGGACAGCGGCAAAGACGGATCCCGCTTCCGCCCGGTGAGACGATCGAAAGATTCCGCAGAGTCAGTTCCGGAGCGTCCGTCGCATCCACGGCTCCGGAGGCCAGAGAACCCCGCAGACCGCAGCGCGTTCGCATTGCTGAAGAATATGTCAATGTAAGCCCGTCAATGGTGACGCGGGACGCACCTCTGATCAGGAAAAGGGAAGGAAATGTGGAGAAAAATGCACGGGGATTCCGTTCGCCCGGCAGCGGGTGATAATAGACCCTGCTGCATGTCCGATCCCAGCACCAGACGCCTGGAGAGGACATGCCCTGCCGAACACCGCGGAAAACAAATTCGTTCCGACCAAAGGCGCCGGAGGGATGCTCCATTGGGGAAGCAAGCCGTAAGACGCCCGTTTGGAGATCCAACGAGGACACCTCGACGGTCGATTCGTCCCATTGATGGAATACCGTGACGAGCGCTCCCTCAGGATTGAAGCCCTCGGGAAGTGAAATCGGATCAACGGTAAGACGGGTGAGTTCCTCTTCCGTGGGAGGCCTGTTCCAGCCGCCGTTTTCACTGTTTCGCCAAAAAAGACTGCATTTGTCAACGGAACGGAGATGTCCCTCAAGCGGATAGACGGCAAGTGGACGAGGCACGTCATCCACGATGAGCTCTGTAGGGCACAGCCCTTCTGGGACAGGGCAGGAGAGCAGACCGTCCGGTTCTTCCGTCCAGACGGGTATGGGTTTCGCGGCGAGGAGCCTTGCTGTTCCCGTGATGGTCAGGTCACTGTCCCGTGCATCCAGTTCGATAGGTTTCGAGAGAAATAGTATCCCGCCGCCGAGGTACAGGGTCCTGGGGCCGGAGATCCGGCGGGTAATATCCAGCGCGGCATTGAGATCACCGTCGGACAGGGTGACTGTGCGGGATGTTGCTGAATCCATCGGATCCCTCCTTTCCTGACGGCAAAAAAGGACGGCGCTCTGTCGGAGCGCCGCCGTACCTCCGGCGGCGCCGGGTCAGCCGGCAAAGTCGCGGAAGCTCAGGTTCAGATCCACTTCACCTTCAATGCCGGGTACATACCCTTCGCTAGTGTACTGCCAGAGGCTGAAGTGATAGTAGAAATCAGGATGATCATCATATTCCGCCAGCCAGATGTCATACTGGCTGATGATCTTGAGATCGAAATCAAAATAGCCTTGAGTCATATTGATGTAGACGGACGGCTGATAACCCGCCTCGGCCACTCTCTGGCAGAAGGCCATGGCGCAGGCGCTCATGACTTCGGGGCCGAGCTCCGCCGTACGAGCGTCGTCGTAGTCGATGCGTTCCCAGTCGAAGACAAGAGGATAGGAGACGGGATAGCCCTCGATCGCCTCCAGGAGAAAATCCGCCTCCTCAACGGCCTCTTTCACGTTCACGGCCTGTGAGAAAACGTAGACGCCAACATCAAGACCGGCGTTGAGAGCACCTTCCAGATTTGTGTAGAACATCTCGTCCAGGAGAAGACGCCCGGAACCATAACCGCGGTAGGCGGCCCGTATCATTGCAAACTCCACGCCGGATTCCGCAACTGCCTCCCAGTCGATCCATTCCTGATGGGCCGAGACATCCACACCGTGCGCGAACCATCCCGCAGTATACTCCACCTTGCCGTCTTCCGTCACTGTGAAATTCTCAGCGCCGTAATCGTTGGTCGGCACTCCTTCCACGATCGGCAGATGCTGACCGGCAAAATCGATAAAGGGCTCCGTGACCTCCACCTCCTTATACTCCAGGGGGGTTGGAGTTCCGGAGGCGCTGTCGCGGTCTTTCTCCCCGGGATGCTCCCACTTTCGAGAGATGCCCCAGATCACTGCGGCCAGCACGGCCAGGACCAGCAGCGAGAGGAGAACGATGATTAGGATCCCAGGTCCCGACCGGAACCTGCGGGTGCGGGATCCAGGGGAACTCAGCAGCTTCATCGGCATGGCGGAAATACCTGTTCTTCCAGTGAAGTAAGGGCCTGAGTGCGATCCGGCAGAATCACCGGACGCAGGAAATCTCTGTGATCGGAAAAGGCCCGACATATTAATTTTATCATACTAAAACCGTGAACGGGTGTCAAGTACGGGGGAGACAGGGAAACAGGTGAAACGGCTGAGGATCGGACAGTCAGATCGTGCATGGAAAACACAAAATCAACCTCGCATGAGCACTGAGTTGATTCAAACAATGCCGCGACAGAAGCGGCGCCCGTCAGCGGGAAGCGCGCATTGTACGGGAAAAAACGAATACAGCGAGGAGCATCGTCCCGGCAGTCCAGGGGAGAACAACGGAAAGATGCTGCCAGACACCGATCCAATCCAGCGCCAGAGCGCTGGAGGCTGCCTGCACGCCGTGAAGGAACGGAAGGGCGCTGCAGATCCGGGAAAAAGTCGTGCCTTCCATGGCATCCAAAGGGAACCAGACCCCGGCAGCAATGGTGGCGACATTCAGGAAGATACTTCCCACGCCTCCTACGGCTTTGTCGTTGAGGACGCAGCCGAGGATGAGTCCTACGGAGAGGAACAGGATCGCCGTAGGAAGCAGGACAAGAAGAGCCGCCAGCACCCCGAGATCCGCTTTGAGGCCGAAGCAGAACGCCGCAGTAAAGCAGACGGCTGCCTGCAGCAGAGCGATGGGGAGCGCAGGAAGCGAATAGCCCAGGAAAAAACCCGCCGGGCGGAGCGGTGAGGACTGAAGCCGCACCAGAAAGGCACCGGATCGATCCTGTGCTAGAAGCAGTGCCATAAAGAGAGTGAGGAACCCGTAGCTGAAGAGAACGATCCCCGGAGCGAGACGCGTGATCTCGAACATGGGTATCTCGCCGGGGATGCTCTTCCCAAGAAGGGAAAGAAGTACCAGCATGAAGAGGGGGAAACCGAGGCTCAGTGAAAGGTTCAGCGGATCCCGAAGGAGCTCTTTTCCCGTACGGGAAGCGAAAGCGCAGAACCGCATTCAGACCGCCTCCCTTCCTGCGGCGTAGTTGAGGAAAGCTTCTTCGAAGTTTGCTGCCCCGGAAGTCGTGATGAGTTCCTCGGGAGTGCCGACGGCCTTGAGCCGTCCGTCAGCCAGTATGCCCACTCGGTCGCTCAAGGCCTCTGCTTCTTCCAGATAGTGGGTGGTGAGGACGATGGTGACATCTCCCTTAAGACTTTCAATGAGCTGCCAGAGCTCCCGGCGTGCCAAAACGTCAAGTCCTAATGTGGGCTCGTCCAGAAACAATACCTTCGGGCGGCTTACCAGCGCCATGGCAATGCTCAAGCGGCGCTGCATGCCGCCGGAGAGAGTGCGGGCGACTTTCCTCTCCGCTTTTGACAGTCCCAGTTCCTCCATAAGACGTGCGGCACGATCTGCGGCATCCCGTTTTTCTGCTCCGTAAATGCCTGCCATCATTTCCAGGTTTTCCCGGACGGTAAGCTTTCGAGCCACAGCTGTCTCCTGCGGGGAGATATCTGTGATCTCCCGTACCTTTCCGGACTCCCGAATCACATCGTGGCCCATGATCAGCGCTGAGCCGGAGCTGGGACGCGTAAGACAAGTGAGCATGCGGATGGTGGTAGTCTTTCCGGCGCCGTTCACACCAAGGAGGGAGAAGAGTTCTCCCTTTTTTACTGTGAGGTCCAGGCTGTCTACTGCGAGAGTATCCCGAAACCGGCGGGTGAGCCCTATCGTCTCAATCGCATTCACGGCTGTCCCTCCTGTTCTCTCTCCATGATCCCGGTAAAAAATGCGGAGAGTTGGTCGGACGTGATTACGGCAATTCCCGTATGTTCATCCCCCACAAGCATGAGTTCGTCACCGGGCCGGATGCCGAAGGCTTCCCTTGCTTCCTTGGGGATCACGATCTGCCCCCGTTCGCCGACCTTTACAGTGCCGAAAATGTGTCTTCCGTCCGGTCCGCGCATCAAATCGCCTCCATAGTATGAATAGTACGAATAATATGAATTATATGTCCAGTTTACTGCGGAGGATGCAGAATGTCAAGAAAAAGTCCGGCGGAAAAACGTTCCGCCGGACTGAACCATTTTTATTCCCGGATGACGCGCACATGACGTACGAGGATGGTCTTGCGCTTTTTTCCGTCCGGTGCGGGATAGTAGAAGTCTCCGTAAGCGAGGAGGAAACTGTCCTTCCCCATTGGAAGCATATCACTGTAGGAACAGGTACCGAACTGCCAGTCGGCGCCCGGATGCTCGGGTGGCTCGTTGGCCTCGCCGGAGCGGTCCGCGTAGGGTATAAGTGTCACGGGTTCTTCCCAATCCAGCCCGGAGGGGTCTTCTGTAGCCCGGAGGAAGAATCCGGGACGGCCGTAACTTGCGGCAGTGACTCCGCAGGGAAGGGTGAGCAGACACGGCCACACCCCGCATTTGTCGAAAATTCGGGGCTCGGACCATGTGTGTCCACCGTCCGTGGAGCGGGAGATATAACTAGGCGTCGTGGAGCCGGAACGGATGAGCGTGAGCATGCTGCCGTCGGGAAGAAACGTCAGATCAGACTCGCAGAAGCCCTCGGCATCGGTAAACGCGCCGGCAAATTCCCTGAGATCAGGGCGATAAGGGATCCAGCTCATACGCGTCCATGTCTCGCCGCCGTCAGTGGAGCGAAGATAGAAGGTATTGTAATATGGGGAATAGCCTCCGTTTTCGGGACTGGGGATGATGTGGTAGTGTGTATGCCATACGCTCCCGTCCGGGGCAAGCCGCATACGTCCCTCCACGTCAGGCATGACGAGCTCGCCTTTGAGACAGTTCACGGTGTAGTAGGGCCAGTCCTTGAGAGACCAGCGGAGTTTTGTGATCCTGCCGTCAGGGGAGACACGCTCGAATGCCATCCATTTTTCGACGAGATCGTCCGGCAGGTCATTGAGGATCTGGATGCGGTCATGGACGGGGTGGACGGCTAATGGTTCCGGGAGTTCCGACACGTCCACAGTGCGTGTCTTCCGGGAATCATGGCGCAGAAGACTTCCGTCCGGCAGACGCAGGCCGGTCTTATACTTCATCTCTGTCTGAACGGGGAACCATGTAGTACCTTCATCCTTGGAGGCGAACCAGAGAGCCTCCATTCCTCTGGATTCCACAGAATCTGGGCCGTTGGAACAGCTCAGAAGGATCTGTCCGTCTTCAGTGCGGAAGAGGGAAGGATACTGATAGACGCCCCAGCCGGTCTCCTCCATGGTGGGGCCGACAGCGACAGGGATCTCGTGACCAATGTCAAAGCGTACAGACATGATGGATGCCTCCGTTTGTATAATGTATCATATCTGGTGGAATTATACGAGAACAGGGGCAGGATTGTCAATCCGGCGAAAAAGAGAAAACACCGTTGCGCGGTAACGAGCGAGAGTGATATAATACCAGAAGTCGGTTTGTCGAGTTCTGTGTTGGGAGTGGATCGAATGCAGCTTCTCTATTTCTTTGAAAGCATCCGGAATCCCGTCTGCGATGCCATCATGTCCGCCGTGACCTTTTGTGGCGGCGAGGTGGTCTTCATGGCGGTGGCCATCCTGGTCTTCTGGTGCATCAGCAAGAGGGACGGGTATTTTCTGCTCACTACCTGCTTCATAGGGACTGTCATCAATCAGTTCCTGAAGCTCATGTTCCGCATTCCCCGCCCATGGGTACAGGATCCGGATTTCACCATCGTGGAGAGTGCAAGAGCCGAGGCCACGGGGTATTCCTTCCCGTCGGGCCACACGCAGAACGTGGTCGGCACATTCGGCGGCATCGCAAGAATGACGAAGCGCATCTGGCTTCGGGTGGTTTGCATCGTGATCGTGGTGCTCACAGCGATTTCAAGGATGTATCTTGGCGTCCATACGCTTCTGGACGTGGGCGTCGCTTTGGTGACGGGCGTGGTCCTCGTCCTGGTGCTCTATCCGCTTTTCTGCCGCGCTGCGGAAAAACCCAGCAGCATGTACTGGATCCTTGGCAGCATGGGCGTGATCGCTGTGGCCTACACTCTCTTTACAGAGCTGTACGCCTGGCCGTCAGATATCGATCCGGAAAACCTCGCATCAGGGATCAAGAACGGATATACCATGATCGGCTGCGTGGCCGGGATGGCTATCGCCTACTGGATGGATGAGCGGTTCCTCCATTTCGATGTGAAAGCTCCTCTGTGGGCACAGGTGTTGAAACTCGTGCTTGGACTGACAGTGGTGGTGGCTCTGCGTGCAGTGCTCAAACAGCCGCTTCTTGCATTGTTCCATGGCCACGGGATCGCCAACGCGGTGCGGTATTTCATTATGGTGCTGTTCGCGGCCGGGATCTGGCCCATGACCTTCGGATGGTTCAGCAGGGGCTGCCGCCGAAAAGAGAAAAAACAGGAATCTTAAGTAACGATTAAGATCGAAGCGGCGGGGAACATACGAACTGCCGTTTCGTCATATCTGTGGACATCGCTCCCGGAATGCCCGGGACGAGAACAGGAGGGAAATATGAAGAAACACGTTTGGCTCGGTACGGTCCTGTGCATTTGCCTGGCGATGGTCGCGGGATGCGGAGGCCGGGACCTTGGCACCGTATCGGTGGAGTCCGTTGGAACGATCACTGGAGCGGGCTCGGGCCTCGCCGAACGATATGCAGGCGTTATCGCGGGGGGCGACACTGTGAATATTGAGCGAGACGCCGACAAAAAGGTGGACGAGCTCCTGGTGGAGGCAGGGGACGAGGTCCGTACTGGTCAGGTGCTGTTTACCTACGATACCGCACAGATGGAGCTGGACCTTCAAAAGGCGAGACTGGAACTGGAACAGCTGCAGAACAGCATCGTTACCATGAACGCGCAGAAGGCCGACCTGGAGGAACAGCGGGAGTGGGCCTGGGAGGACCAGCAGTTGGAGTATACCATCCAGATCCAGGAATTGGAGACCAACATCCGGGAGGCCGAATACAACGCGAAGGCCAAGGAAGTGGATATCCAGAGGCTGGAGAGCTCCATGAATGTGACTGAGGTCACGTCGCCTGTGAGCGGCACGGTCCAGAGCGTGAATCCGGAAGGCGTGGACAGTCAGGGGAACTCCGCGGCCTATATCGTCATCACAGAGAGCGGCGCCATGAGGGTAAAAGGTCTTGTAAACGAACTGAATGCCGGGAGTATGGTCGAAGGGATGCAGGTCATCATCCGTTCCCGCTTTGATGAGGCTCAGACCTGGCGCGGTGTTATCAGCGTCATCCAGTGGGACAAGCCCGAGAGCGGTTCCAGCCAGGGCATGTACTCTATGGACAGTGACGAGATGACCAGCATAACCCGCTATCCCTTTTATGTGGAACTGGAATCCTTCGACGGGCTCCTGCTTGGCCAGCATGTCTTCATCGAACCGGATTTGGGTCAGGCGGATCATCCCGGGCTTTATCTTCCGGAATTTTATATATGTGACGTGCTCTCCAATCCCTATGTGTGGGCCGAATCCTCCCGAGGGACTCTGGAGAAACGGAAGGTCACTCTTGGAGACTACAGTGAAGAGAGCATGTGCTATGAGGTGGTCGATGGCCTGGATGCCTCTGATTTTATCGCGTTTCCTTCCGAGGAGCTGACAGTCGGCATGACGTGTGTCCACTACGGTGAAGGCGACGGATACTTCGAGGGCATGTATCCGGAGGAGAACGGCGCCGTCGACGGCGGTGAGTTCTACGAGGAAGAGGACGGTTTCGTATACGACGGCATGACCGAAGGCGTTTTGACCGACGGAGCTTATGACGGGGAGGACCTCTTCGTCGGCGGGGAGGATGCGGGATGATCCTGGAGCTGAAGGATATCTGCAAGGATTACCTGCAGGGCAGAGAGCCTGTTCCCGTCCTCAAGCATGTGAATCTTGAGGTGAACGAGGGGGATTATGTGGCTATCATGGGGCCCTCTGGTTCAGGAAAGACCACCCTTATGAACATCATCGGCTGTCTGGACGTGCAGACCTCCGGAAGTTATCGGTTCGACGGGCAGGAGATCACCGGCATGAACGACAACCAGCTCGCGGAGATCCGGAACCGCGCCATCGGATTCGTTTTCCAGAGCTTTTATCTGCTGCCCAAGTTCTCCGCATTGGATAACGTGGCACTGCCGCTTATGTATGCGGGCGTGCCTAGACGGGAACGCAGGGAACGTGCGGCGGAAGCACTGAAGGCCGTGGGGCTTGGGGATCGCATGGAGTTTCGCCCGAACCAGCTCTCAGGAGGACAGTGCCAGCGTGCGGCCATCGCCCGGGCAATGATCACGAGACCGAAGCTCCTTCTCGCGGATGAGCCTACAGGCGCGCTGGATTCGGCCTCCGGAAGACAAGTCATGGAGATCTTCGACCGGCTGAACGAAGAGGGCGTGACGATCATCCTCATCACGCACGAGCGTGAGGTCGCCCTGTGCGCCCGCACGAACTACCACATCCGGGACGGCGTAATGGAACTGGAACGGAAAGGAGGCAGATCAGATGACGAAGTCGAAACTGTTTAAGATCGCTCTGATCGTTCTGCTCTGCCTTGCTCTGGCCGCAGCAGCGGTCGTAGGCATCCTGGCAATCCGGCGCACCCGGGGCGGCCCCGTGAAGGTCTATGAGGTCAGTGACTTTGCCATGGATCACTACTGGGGCGACTACCAGGAATATTACGGACCCGTGACTCTGGATAATATCCAGCCCGTATACCTGTCCTCCACACAGCAGCTGGGTGAGATCCTGGTGCATGAAGGAGATCGTGTGCATGTGGGCGATCCTCTCATGAGTTACGACACCACGCTCTCAGAAGTTTCTTTGGAGCGTAAGCGTCTGGAGGTACAGAAACTGCAGCTCCAGCTGGAGAATCTGCAGGATCGGCTCGTGGAAATCAACTGCTATGTACCCTATGTGCCGCCTACGGAAACACCCACCCCCGTGCCCACCGTCACGCCTGCGCCGGTTCAGCCGGCAAAGCTGCCGGCGCTCCTCTCCGGCACGGGAACGCTGGAGGATCCATGCATCTTCATGTGGCAGTCCGACGGGATATTTGACCAGTCGTTCGTTACGTCACTCCTTGCCGATCAGCAGAAGGTTTACGCCATTTTCAGGGTCTACGAAGACGACAAGATCGTTAATGACGTGATCCAATCCTGGAACATATGCTTTTTGAAGGGTTCGGACGGCGGTGTGAGTTTCTTTATGTTCGAAGAGCTTGTGGACGAACCAGGGGATGTTCCTGCAGAAGAGCCGGCGACCAGCGGTTATACGTGGAGCGAGATTTGCCGTATGCGGGAGGAATGCGAGGAACAGATCCGCGATACGGAATTGAATATCCGAATGGCCCAGGTGGAATACGAGCGGATGCAGCTGGAAGTGGACAACGGCATGGTCCTGAGCCGGGTGGACGGCATCGTTAAGTCCGTGGATCTGACGGAAGAGGCTATGGCTGGACAGAAGCCCGTAATCTACGTTTCCGGCGGAGAGGGCGGCTATCAGATCCAGTGTCAGATGAGCGAACTGGATCTGGCGACTTTCCGTGTTGGGCAGATCGTCACGGTCTCTTCCTGGGAGACGGGGAACACTGTCGAGGGCGTGGTGGAATCCATCTCTGATACACCCGTGAGCGGGATCTACTATTACGGAGAGGGAAGCACAGCCTCCTACTACCCGTTCGTGGTCTCCATACCGGAAGACGCAGGATTCTCGGAATACGAATACGTATCCGTGACTATGGAGACGCAGGAAACGGATACAGCAGAGGGGTTTTATCTTGAGAAACCCTTCATCCTCACCAGCGGCGGGAAAAGCTATGTTTGGGTCATGGACGAGGACGGCAGGCTCACCCGTCGAGAGATCCAGACCGGCGCAGTAATCTGGGGTTCCTATGTGAAGATCCGCGCAGGATTGAGTATGGACGAATATATAGCCTTCCCTTACGGCAAGGCGGTACATGAGGGTGCCAGAACGGAGATCGGCTCCCTTGATGACCTTTATGGCGGGATGTACTGAGGAGGCGGTAACATGACAGAGAATATCTTGCAGTCTCTCCAGAGCATCTGGAGTCATAAACTGCGTTCCTTTCTGACCATGCTGGGAGTCATCATCGGTATCGCCGCCATCATTACCATCGTTGCTACTATCAGAGGAACCAACGACCAGATCAAAGAGAACCTGGTAGGCAGTGGTACCAACGCAGTTGAGATCCGCATCACCAGCGAAAACAGTTATTATGAGCCGGGGTGGTCACAGACTCCCGATGGAATCACCCCTGTTACGGAAGAGACACGGGAGGCACTTCTGGATCTGGACGGTGTCACCGACGCAACGGTCTACCATCGTATGGAGTACGTTCAGGGGGTCAGCCGCTTGAAGACCTCTTTCAACGGCAATCTCATCGGTGCAGACGATCACTACTTCAACGTTTTCAGTTACGCAGTGGTCCACGGCAGAAGTTTTGCAGAATCCGATCACAGACTATGCCGCAAGGTCGCCGTTCTGGATATGGATGCCGTAAGATGTCTCTTCCCGGATGAAGATCCACTGGGACTCACCATCGAGATATTGGGAGAACCATTCACTGTGATCGGTATCGTGGATCGATCCAGTGACTTTGAACCTGTCATTGAGAACATGCAGGATTACTATACCTATATCGGCGACGCGAACTCCGCCGGGTCCGTGTTTATACCCGACAGCACTTGGCCGATGGCGTTTTCCTTTGATATGCCGGACTTCGTAGCCGTGAAGGCTGCCAGCACCGATGCAATGACGAACGCCGGGACGGCGGCGGCTGAATATCTTACTGAGGCCCATACACAGGGATCTGACTTCACCTATGAAAGTACCGATGTGCTGGAACTGGCAGCGCGGATCCAGGCGCTGAGCAAAAGCGCCAACAGCCAGCTCATCTGGATCGCCGGGATTTCTCTTCTGGTCGGAGGCATCGGTGTCATGAACATCATGCTCGTGTCCGTCACTGAACGCACCCGGGAGATCGGACTTCGAAAGGCGATAGGTGCAAAGCGCCGGAGGATCCTGCTGCAGTTCCTTACTGAAGCGGCGGTCCTTACCTCCATGGGCGGCATTCTGGGGGTCCTGGCAGGTCTGGGCCTTGCGCAGGTGTTCACGGGCGTGATGGGCATTCCGGCAAAGGTCAGCCCCGAATCTGCCCTCATCGCTGTAGCCTTCTCCATGTTTATCGGTATCCTTTTCGGCCTGATCCCGGCAGTGAAGGCCTCAAAGCTGAACCCAATCGAAGCTCTGCGGAGAGAGTGAGCGGACCGGAAAGATCATCCATCAAAGGAGCCGGAAATCCATTTGGATTTCCGGCTCCTTTGATACAGGACAGGAAAAAACTGCAAGAAAAAGCGACAGCAGCGGGATCACCCGTTCGCACGTATGAATTCCCCGTACCACTTGAAACTGTCGCGGGCAGTGCGTTCCATCGTGTCGTAATTGACGGCAATCAATCCGAAATCAAGGGTTCTCCCAAGTCCGTGCTCGTATGTATCCTCAATCGCCCAGGTATAGTAGCCTGTCACGTTGACACCGCTTCTGACAGCACGCTCAAGAGACATGATATGCTGACGCATGAACCGGATACGCAGGTCATCGTGAATGCTGGTCGGAACGGCAGGCGAGTTTGGATCCCGCCGGAAAGCTATGCCGTTTTCTGTGACAAGGATCTCCCGGGGATGGTACTTCTCATCCAGGATTCGCATTGCGTCGTAGAGTCCCTCCGGATAGACCTTCATTCCGGGGAAATCGTTCCAGTTGCCGCCGCCCTCCGGATCTGTACATGCCCTGAAGAAAGGGGTTTCCTCGGAATACTCTGCATAAGCCGGAGTGTAGTAATTGTCGCCGACGAAGTCCATAGGTTCGAACGCGTCGGCAAGTTCCTGCTGGAAATCCGCCGGCATGAACCTGGCGAAACTGTCCAGCACTACCTCGGGATATCTGCCTAGGCACATCGGCCCCAGCCATTTTCCAGCATACAGATCGTAGTAACGGTCCGCAGCCCGGAAATCTTCTTCGCGAGCCAGGGAGCGGGGATAAATCGGAAATGCGTCGATGACAGCTCCGATCTTCCCCCCCGGACGAATGTCGCGGAAGAGTTTCACCGCCCGCATGTGCGCGAGGAGCATGACATGGAGCGCAGAAAAGGCCTTCCTTTTGTCCTGTTCAAAAGGCGGGAACGAACCTCTCCCTTCACAGTCGAGAGCCAGATAACCGGAAAAAACGCTGAAATTCGGTTCATTGACGGTGCTCCAGTATTTCACCTTACCCCCGAACAGTCGGAAGCAGGTCTCCGCGTATTTCCCGAACCAGTCAACGAATTCAGGATTGACGACACCACCGCGGTCCATCACCCATTGGGGGAGATCCCAGTGGAAAAGATCCATGAACGGAACGATCCCGTTTTCGGTGAGGCAGTCAAGCAGGTCACCGTAATAGTCTGCAGCCTGTACGTTGAGTTCATCCGGACCGTTCGGGAAGAGTCTGGGCCACGAAAAGGAAAATCGAAAGCTCCTGAGTCCGTGTTCGGCCATGATGGCGATATCCTCGCGGTAATGATGAAAAAAGTCCGAGCATACGTCTGGACGTCCCTGCTCATAATATCTGGCGTATTCCGGCAGCCGGGCATAATGATCGTGGCAGTTTTCACCTTTCCCGCCCTCGGCGATTGCTCCTTCGATCTGGTAAGCGGAGCATGCCGAACCCCACAAAAAGCCTTTAGGGAATGCAAGCGACATTTTGAACCCTCCCTGATTCCTTTTGTCTTAAGTGGATGATATCACAACAGACGTAATTGTCAAGGAGCGGGACGGCCTTCCATACTGCATCAGGAAGAGCGGGAACATCGGCATTTATCTCCCATAAAGATTGACAGAAATGCTGCAGAATCGTATACTTACCATAAAATCAAGCAAAAGCAGGAATGATCTGTCCGGGAGGAGAATACATGAGGATCATTATCGTGGGCGCAGGCAAGGTCGGGTACGCTGTGGCGAGCCTGCTCGCTCGTGAGAAACATGATATCACGGTCATCGATCGTGATCCGGAAACTCTCTCGTACGTTTCCAACGCCCTGGACGTTTTCTGCGTAGAGGGCAGCGGGACGGACTTCAGCCTCCTGGAGGAGGCGGGCGTCGGGAATGCAGATATGATCCTCGCCGCCACGGGACGGGACGAGGTCAATATCGTCTGCTGTATGGCCGCGAAGTGTATCGCCGCCGAGCATGGGAATCAGGATCTTCAGATCGTGGCACGTGTACGCGATCCCCAGTACACAAAACAAACCTCGCGGCTCCGCGAAGGTTTCGGGCTATCATCCACAGTGAATCCGGAGCGAGAGACGGCTTCGGAGATTGCCCGGATCCTGCAATTGCCGGCAGCCCTGCGTGTAGACACTTTCTTCGGCGGACGGCTGGAACTCGTAGAGTTCCGCGTTCCCCCAGACAGCGAACTCGATGGGATGCAGCTTAAGGATCTCCCCAAGAACTTTCGGACAAAGGTCCTGGTATGCGCCGTGGAGAGAGACGACAGGGCGCAGAGCCCGAACGGCGACTTTGTGCTGCGCCGAGGCGACCGTCTGAGTATCGCCGCTTCTCGGCGGGAGCTGCGCCGTTTCTTCAAGGCTGCCGGTGCCAGCAGCCGCGGCGTACGGAACGTGCTCATCGTAGGAGGCGGACGCATTGCGGTGTATCTGGCCCGGGAGCTTGAGGAGAACGGGATCGACGTGACGGTGGTGGAGAAGGACAAAAGCCGCTGTGATACGCTATGTGAGTTGCTTCCGAAGGCTTCCATCCTCTGTGGGAACGGTACCAAGAGGGAAGTCCTTGAGGAGGAGCGGCTGCGGAGCCTGGACGCCTTTGCAGCCCTAACAGGTTTTGACGAGGACAATATCATCGTTTCCATGTACGCCGCCACATGCGGAGTGGGAAAAGTCGTAACAAAGGTCAACGATGAACATCTCATTGATATGCTGGAGGACTCGAATCTGGATTGTTTCGTGACTCCGAAGCAGATCGTCGCGCAGACTCTTGCCCGCCGTGTACGTGCAATGGAAAATGCCACCGGCAGCAGCGTGGAAGCGCTCTACAGGCTCATGGACGGACAGGTAGAGGCGCTTGAATTCCGCGTGAGCGAGCGGTCCAGATGTGTAGGCGTGCCCCTGCGGGAATTGCGTGTTCGGCGAGGGATCCTCATTGCTTCCATCCTCCGGGGAGATGAGTTTACCATTCCCGACGGATCCTCTTCCATCCTCAGCGGGGACCGGATCGTGGTCGTCACGACAGACAGCGGACTCAACGACCTGGATGAGATCCTGGAGGACTGAATGAACTATCGGATGATCGCCCAGATCCTGGGACGGGTATTGTGCATCGAAGCGGCGCTTATGCTGCTGCCGCTCCTGACGGGGCTGTATTACCATGAAAGTCCGCTTCCCTTTTTCATCGCCATGCTGATTACGGTCGCTGCGGGCGGGCTCCTGCTTCTTGTCAGGCCGAAAAACGGGGAGATGTATGCCAGAGAAGGGTTCCTTCTTGTGGGACTGTCATGGATCGGCATGTCTCTCTTTGGAGCGATTCCATTCGTGTTGTCCGGAGAGATACCAAATTACGCGGATGCCTTCTTTGAGACCGTTTCCGGTTTTACTACCACCGGGGCAAGCATTCTCACGAACGTAGAGTCCATGTCCAAGAGCTGCCTGTTCTGGCGCAGTTTCACACATTGGGTCGGCGGCATGGGTGTTCTGGTATTTCTCATGGCAGTCCTCCCGATGTCCGGAGAGCACTCCATGCATATCATGCGAGCCGAAGTGCCGGGGCCCACGGTGGGCAAACTCGTTCCTCGGGTTCGCCAGACCTCTATCATACTTTACTGCATCTATTTTGGGCTCACGGTGATGGAAGGGATCCTTCTCCTTTGCGGGGGGATGCACCTCTTCGATTCGGTCCTCACCGCTTTCGCTACTGCGGGCACGGGTGGTTTTGCTCTTCGCAACGCCAGCATAGGCGCCTATGACAGCGCCTACTGTGAATGGATCGTTACGATTTTCATGCTCCTCTTCAGCCTCAACTTCAACCTTTATTTCCTGATACTTCTGGGGAAGGTGAAAGCGGCGCTCAAAAGCGAGGAGCTCTGGTGGTTTGGAGGCATCGTTACCTTTGCCATTGTGACCGTAGCCCTGAGCATCGCCGGGCAGTACGGCGGTTTTTTCCGTGCCATTCGTTATTCTGCATTCCAGGTGGCGACGGTTGTGAGTACAACGGGGTTCTCCACCGCCGACTTCAATCTCTGGCCTGAGTATGCAAAAGCTGTCCTTGTGGCTCTCATGTTCATAGGCGCCTGCGCTGGCAGCACCGGCGGCGGTATGAAGCTCTCCCGGCTTCTCATCATGCTTAAGTCCGCTGCGGGAGAGACCATGCGCATGGTCCGGCCACGTCAGGTCAGTCGTGTAACCATGGATGGAAAACGCCTGGATGAAGGTGTCGTTCGCTGCACTTTTGCCTTCTTTCTGATCTACATGTTGATTCTTCTCGTCGGCACCCTCGTTGTATCTCTGGACGGCTTCGACCCCGTAACGAACTTTACTGGGACTCTGGCGTGTCTGTCGAACATCGGTCCGGGGCTGAATCTTGTGGGACCGGCCGGAAATTACGCCATGTTTTCCATCCGAACGAAGATCGTTCTTTCCGCATGCATGCTTTTGGGGAGATTGGAGATTTATCCCATCCTCATGCTCGTTACGCCCAGAGCATGGAAACTGCGATGACCGGGAACTGGACTCCGCTAAGGAGATCCTGTGTATTTATTTCGTATTCCTCATACAGCGGTCTCTCGGCCTGGCGCGGTTTGACCCTGTCTCTGGAGAACCGCGAACGGCGCAACACGAGCTTTTGCGAAAATGTATTTTATTCACTGAGAATATAAGTGATATAGTAATTTTGATTATCGCATGAAAAACACAACGCACAGGTTTTTGCCTGTGCGTTGTGTTTGGGTGTCTCTCTACTTTGCAGCGTGCCGCGGCGACTGAGAAGAAGGGTCAGATAGATCGTTCCGACGTCCTGCGGAAGCGCCTATCACTGCCCCGAGGATCAGGAGGACCGCTCCAAGGATCATGAGGATGCTGCCCCTTATGAGGAAAGCCCGGAGGAATGCGGCGGAAATTCCTGCAAGTCCATAGGCGGCAAAAGGATCCCGGATGGCACCGTTCAAAAGGATTCCAAGAACCACGCACCCGATCCCTGGAAGGATCGCAAGTGTTCCAAGCCAGTATAGGAAGCTGCCCCGCTTTCGGTAGAGCAGGAAGATTATCAGAGCAAGGATCACGGCGAAGGCCGTGAGGATGTTCCGGACAGAGGGGCCGATAAGGAATAGAATGTCCTCAAGTGTCTGGGGCGTGAGGCCTACTTGGGCCAGTATGAGCGTACGGGAGGGAATATAAGAGCGGATCTGAGCGGCAAGGCCCTCAGAGACCTGGGGGAGGATGTACCGAAGCCCTTCGATTTCCAGTTTCTCCAGTGAAGAGAGACTGCCCTCCGATTCCAGATCGGAAAGGGCCCCGGAGAGGATCGGCTCCAGATCCGAGCCGCGAACGGACAGGGATGGTTCTCCATAGAGGAGATAAATTACGTAGGTGCCAGCCGCCTCGTCCAGATACCGACGGACAGAGGGCGTTTCAATAAGCCTTCCGGTCAGGGCATCCATGCCTTCCGTGATATTGCCCGCCGCGGAATAGATGGCGTCCGAGAGATCGGTTTCATCGAGAAGGTGTTCCATAGCATCCCGCCGCAGAACAGCATAGACGCTGGACGCAGCTGAGATCCAGATAGCGGACAGGAAAACCGCGGCCGAAAGCAGCAGCGCTACGATTGCCTTTACGACTTTCAAACCGTCACCGCCTTCAGAGTTTTTCGCCGCAGGCTTTGCAGAAAACAGCGTCGGGTTTTACGGCCGCGCCGCATTTCGGACAAAATGCCGCTGAGGTATCCTCATGCGTATCACTACTCAGTTTCCTGCCGCAGACCGTGCAGAACTGTCCGTCCGGCGGTACCGCGGCTCCGCAGTATGGGCATTCCTCTGCGCCCTGCAGTGCAGTGATCTGGGCGCGGTATTCTGCAATACGGGCCATCGAGGCGTGCACATTGGACATAGCCTCGGCAAAGCGGTACTCCGGATCATTGCCGTGGATTTCTGCATACAGGGCGCCCATAGCCTCGTACTGCATCCGGATATTGCGCTCTTCCTCTCTGATGAGAGCTTTGAGACGCATGTTTTCTGTGGTGTCCCGGGTCTTCTGGAGAACGGTCTTTCCTGCCTCGGTGATGCGTTCGCCCAACTCATCAAAAATCGCCATTTGGAACAGTCCTTTCTTTCCTGAGCGTCACTCCGTAAAATGGACATGATGCTCGATGTGGTCCTCGCAGAAACAATGATAGCCAGCGCAACGGGAACAGTAGCGAAACTGCAGATTCGGAAATTCTGTGTCAGTGCGCCCGCAGACCGCACACTTATGCCGGTAGGAATGAGCCTCCTGTTCCCGTTTCACCTTCCTGGCTGCAGATCGAAATTGGATTGTCTCCGGAGTTCGTCTGCGAAAGATTCTGCGTACGCCGTCCAGTATTTCCGGCCAGCAAAAGACGAAAAAATTGAGGATCGCCACCAGTGGAAGAAGATTCGCGGGGAAGGGGAGAAGGATCATCCGAATTACAAACAACGCGGCGTCCAGCCATGCGAGCCATTTGATTTTGATCGGAATGAAGAAAAACAGCAGCACCCTGGTGTCTGGGAAAAGCATGGCAAAAGCGAAAAACATGGAAAGATTGATATAGGAAGATTCCAGGAAAGCGCCGCTGAATCCCAAAAGGCTCATGACGACACCATATATCATCGTGAGAAGCATGCCGAAGAGATAGTAGACAGTGAACTTCGCGGTCCCCCAGTTCCTCTCAAGCGTGTTGCCAATAAAATAATAGAAGTAGAGAGAGATTGCCGCCCACAGGATTCCCGTATCTGCTGGGATAAAGACGAAAGTGAAGAGCCTCCAGACCTGACCGTGCAGGACGGCGTCAAGGTCAAAGTATAGATACTGCAGGATGGCCCAGTTGGACATGAGCCCGAAGAGATAGACGACGGCGCTGCCGATAACGATATAAAGCATGAGATTCCTGACACCGAATTTGGGATGCCGGATGCAGAAGCGCTCCAAGGCGCGATGGAAAGCGTTCAAAAGAATCCCTCCATGTATTTTTCACATATTTATCATACCCCATCTGTAGGGGAAAGTCTAATGAATTTTCCTTGAACGGAAATGTGACAGAATAGTGCTTTCCACCGGCTGAGAAACGTGCTATAATATGAAAAACGATTATGCTGCGGGGTCGTCCCTGACAGTTTCTGGAGGTATCTGGATTGAGAGAGAACAATCCGAGACGCCGGCCACCGGCGAGACACATGGATCCCTATGGAGAGCGTATGGACCATGGACGTCGTGAGGATCGTCCGGAGGAGGAGAGCGAGAGCGGACAGATTGAGGGACGCAACGCCGTCTTGGAGGCTCTGCGGGCTGGCAGGCCTATCGATAAGCTCCTGGTGATGAAAGGGGACGAGGACGCTGCGCTGGGTCATATCATCCATATGGCCAGAGACGCGGGCGTCGCCGTTGTGGATACCGACCGGAGGAAACTCGATGAGATCAGCATTACCGGTGCGCACCAGGGCGTTATTGCCGTGGCCGCCGTAAAGGAATACTGTACCGTGGAGGATATCCTCGCCGCAGCCGAAGCCGCAGGCGAGCCACCCCTCATCATCCTTTGCGACGAGATTTCGGATCCGCACAATTTGGGGGCCATCATCCGTACGGCGGAATGTGCCGGCGCCCACGGAGTCGTTATTCCCAGGCGGCGAAGCGCCGGAATCACTGCCACCGTTGCAAAGACTTCCGCAGGCGCCGTGGAATATCTACCCGTGGCCAAGGTAGCCAACCTGACAAACACGATTCGGGAACTCAAAGACAGGGGAGTATGGATCTATGGTACCGCCGCCGCCGCTGATTCAGATCTCTACACTGTGGATCTCACGGGTCCCTCTGCAATCGTTATCGGTTCCGAAGGAAATGGAATGAGCCGCCTCGTGGCTGAAAACTGCGACATACGGATGTCTATCCCCATGGCGGGCAGAATCTCCTCCCTAAATGCATCCGTCTCTGCGGCTGTCGTGCTCTACGAGGCGGTGCGTCAGCGCCGCAGCAAGGCGGAAAGGAGACGCCCATGACAGACGACAGGACCAGAGAAGTCTTCCCGCCTGCCCAGGAAGAGGCACCGTCGTTCACTCTAGACGACATCATCGGCGCTTATGAATCCAACGATCGGGAGCGTCGTGAGCAGGTGACAGCCGAGGCCCTCGCAGATGCGGAGCATACAAGGCCGCATCCGGGCTCTCCTTATCCTGAGGCACGTATTGAAGAGGCTTACCGTAAGGCTGAACACGGCGGCGTGAGAAGCACGCCTATTCGGGAGACGGAGACGGCGCCCATTCCGGCCGCACCATATGTGGCTCCTATGATGCCCTATGCATCTGCTGAGTATCATCAGACACCCGCTGGTCCGGAATCGACACAGACACTTGACCAATCGGAAGAGCGGCAGGTTCGCGACACTGTCAGAAACATGTCATCAGATGGTGCATACGCATCACGGGAGGAGGCCGATCACGGCACCTTGATCCGTGGCATCCAGACTGACGCACCCGAGGGAGAGACCGTTCAGATGCCGGAGGGAGCGCAGACTCAGGAAGAAAAACCTCCTGCATTTGAGTCCTTTGATTTCAGCGATCCCCAGGCCGTGGACGCTTTTGCCGATGAAGTCAGCCGTGCTATCGCTGGTGAGGAGCAGACAGAGCAGGGAAGACACCGTCTCTTGGACACATTCTCCATCTTTGGAGGAAAGCCCGACGAGGCGGAGGTCAGGGCCGAATATATTCCAGAGGAACCGGAGCCGGATCTGCAAAAGGAAGCGGAAAAGTTTGAAAGGAACCTCCAGTCCATCACGTACAGGAGTCTTGCGGCGTTCGTAATCTGCGTAGTGATGATCGTTTTTACTTTCGTGGGTGAGGCCGGAAAGTCCCTTCCCTTCGGAATTGGCACCAGCATTCCCCTGGGGGCTGGCGCTCTGGCCATTCTCCAGTTGATCGTCATGATGCTTTGCATCGAGGTCTCGATTCATGGGGTGGAGGATCTCATTCATCTAAAGCCCGGGGTGGAGTCTCTTACGACGCTGGCATCGGTTTTCGCTCTCATCCACGCGATGATCGTGATGGCACCGGGATCCAGGGCCGCAACCCTTCCGTACTGCGCTGCAGCCGCTTTCGCGAACTTTTCTGCTTTGCGCGGCTGGCTCGATTACCGGATCGGAATGCGCAGCGCCTTGCGCGGCGCTTCGGCTGGGGATGCCCCGTTCGGCGTGATTTCCGAATACACAGACGCCGAGGATCGGGCAATCCTAAAAAAAGCAGCGGGATACCGGGAGGGGTTTTACAGGAATCTGGCGTCTGCCGATATCAGCGAGATCGTCTTCTCCATGCTCACGCCTTTCTTTGCAGTGGGATCCGTGATCCTCGCGCTGGTGGCGGCGATCATCGCAGGCGGAACGGGAGAATACTTCCATTGTCTTGCGGCTCTTCTCGCTGGATCCTTGTCTTTTTCCGCCATGTACGCGTATAGCCGGCCTTTCCGTCGCGTCACACGCAACGCACGAACTGCGGGGGGGATTGTTGCAGGATGGGGAGGCGCCGCCGAGATCTTCGATTCCGACTGCGCCCTTATCACTGACTCTGATCTCTTCCCGGCCGGGACGGTATCGCTTAACGGCTATAAGGTCTTCGACGGGATTGAGCATGCTGCAGGAGTTGCCCACACTGCCAGTCTTATTATCGCATCAGGTTCGGAACTTGCGCCCATCTTCCAGGATCTCCTCAAGACGGAGGGACTGCCTGTAGAGAAGACAGAAGATTTTGACTGTTTCGAGGGCGGCGGTATCGGCGCCACCATTCGCGGTGACAGGGTTTTTGTGGGAAGCGCCGCCTTTATGAATCTCCAGGGGATTCGGATTCCTGAAACGGTAAACATCAAAAATGCGGTCTTTACGGTCATCAACGGCCGCCTCGCCGCGGTGTTTGCCATGAACTACGAACCAATGAATTCCGTCCAGGGAGCGCTTCTCACCATTCTGCGCAATAAGATCGCGGTGGTCTTCGGCGTCCGTGACTTTAATCTCACCCCTGCAATGCTTCAGCAGCGTTACAAGGTTCCCATGGGGAACAGTCGGTATCTGCCAGTGGATGAGTGTTACCGTCTCACTGCCGGCGTCCAGTCGAACTGCCGCACTGTGGCTCTGCTTACCCGGGAGGGGCTGGGCGCGTATTCCGAGGCGATCATGCGGGGCCGGCACCTGAAGGTCATTTCGGAGCTGGCTACAGTACTGGCGGCTCTGGGGAGCATCATCGGATTTGTGCTGCTGTTCATTCTCCTGGTGAGCGGTTCCTTTGAGTCGGCCGGAGCGTCCAACGTGCTCATTTACCAGCTCCTCATACACCTTATGGTGATGATCGTGGCTGCGCTTCCCCAAAGGCCAAGATAAAATAGTTTTTACGGGCAAAAAAAGCAGTTGTATTTTCACACGGTATCCGATATAATTATAAATCGTGGAATTCTGCTTTGCTTCCAAAATACATAGGAGAGGAAATCAAGATATGAGTTACGCCATGGAAAAGATCCGCAATATCGCCCTGTTAGGACACGGCGGCAACGGCAAGACCAGTCTCGCCGAGAGCATCCTGTTCCTTACCGGCGCCACGGACCGTCTCGGGAAGGTCACAGACGGCAATACTGTCAGCGACTTTGATGCCGAGGAGATCCGCAGAAAGATCAGCATTTCCCTGTCCACTGTTTATACCGAGTATCAGGGTGTGAAGATCAACCTGTTCGACGCCCCCGGTTTCTTTGATTTCGCTGGCGAGGTCGCTCAAGCGCTGCGCGTTGCAGACGCCGGCCTCATTGTGATCTCTGCCAAGGACGGCCTGAATGTTGGCGCTGAGAAAGCTTGGAAGAGCCTTTCCGTTACTTCCAGGCCAACGGCCTTCTATATCTCTAAGATCGATGAAGATCATGCGGACTTCGATCGGACTTTCGATCAGATCCGCGAGAAGTTCGGCGCCGCGGTGTGCCCGCTTATGGCTCCCATCAAGAACGGCGACAGTTACGACGGCATTGTGGACGTTATCACCCGCAAGGCATTCCGAATGGAGAAGGGCAAGCGTGTGGAGATCCCCGTTCCCGCGGATATGGCCGATCGTGTGGATGAACTGCACACCGAGCTTTGCGAGAGCGTTTCCATGACCAGTGAGGAGCTCATGGAAAAGTTCCTGGAGACTATGGAGCTGACTCCTGAGGAGATCTATGGGGCTCTGAGCACCGGTATCGCCTCCGCCGAGGTCTGTCCCGTGTTCTGCGGAAGCGCTGCTACGGGTCTTGGAACCGAGATCCTTCTGGACGCCATGGTGAACTTCTTCCCGGCTCCCATGGAGGACGGCGAACCTCTCAAGGCAGATAATCCCGCAAAAGTCATCGTTTACAAGACCATCTCCGATCAGTTCGGCAAGTATTCTCTCTTCAAGGTGATTTCAGGCAAGGTGAACGGTGATATGACCGTTGTCAATGCACGCACCGGCAACAATGAGAAGCTTGGTCACATTTATTCCATGCAGGGCAAGAAGACCACCGAAGTCACCGAGATCGGTTGCGGTGACGTCGGTGCGGCTGCAAAGCTCACCGAGACCAAGACGGGTGATACCCTGTGTGATCCCAAGGATGTTGCCGCATTGCCTGGCATCGAATTTGCAGAACCCTGTTACTCCATGGCTATCGCACCCAAGGTCAAGGGACAGGACGACAAGGTCGCACAGGGACTTGCCCGTCTGGCAGAGGAGGATCCCACGTTCACCATGGTGAACAACGCAGAGACAAAGCAGATGGTGATCTCCGGCAGCGGAGATATGCACCTGGATGTGCTGTGCACCAAATTGAAGAACAAGTTCGGCGTGGAGGTCACTCTGAGCCCGGCAAAGGTCCCGTACCGCGAGAAGATCCGCAAAAAGCTCGAAGCCCACGGACGTCATAAAAAGCAGTCCGGTGGTCACGGGCAGTTCGGAGATGTCTGGATCCGATTCGAGCCACAGGACGAGACCGAGGATATGATTTTTGCAGAAGAAGTGTTCGGCGGTAGCGTGCCGAAGAACTTCTTCCCGGCAGTGGAAAAGGGCCTGCGCGACTGCATGCAGAAGGGCGTGCTCGCCGGATACCCCATGGTATTCCTGAAAGCCACTCTGTATGATGGTTCCTATCACCCCGTAGACTCCTCCGAAATGGCTTTCAAGACGGCGGCAGGCCTCGCATACAAGGAACTGGTGAACGCCAGCCCCGTGATACTCGAGCCCATTGGCACTCTCACCGTCACCATCCCGGACGCGAATCTCGGTGACATCATGTCCGACATCTCCTCCAAACGCCGCGGCACTGTTCTCGGCATGAATGCCGTGGATGGCATGCAGGTGGTAGAGGCGGAGGTCCCGATCGCCGAGATGTCCAGTTACGCCATCGACCTGCGCTCCATGACGCAGGGCCGCGGTTATTTCTCCCTGAAGTTCTCCCGTTATGAGGAAACTCCCGCAATGGTACAGCAGAAGATCATCGAGGAGTCCAAGACTGAGGAAGAATAAACGAAACGAGAACCTCTCGGCTAAGGCCGGGAGGTTTTCGCTCAGGAGAAGGAGCAGAAAAGAACATGGACGGGGAACTGGAACGGAGCGAGGCGCTGGCAGTCCTGCAAAAATATAATACCGAACGCTTTCATCTCCAGCATGCGCTTACCGTTGAGGCGGTGATGGACTGGTATGCCCGGGAACTTGGCTACGGCGAAGATGCGGGCTTTTGGGCTCAGGTAGGACTCCTGCATGATTTGGATTTTGAACGCTGGCCGGAGGAGCACTGCCGCAAGGCCCCGGAGCTCCTTCGTGAGGCAGGCTTTTCCGAACGTTTCGTCCACGCGGTATGCAGCCACGGCTACGGTATCTGCGTAGAGACAGTGCCGGAGCATGAGATGGAAAAAGTGCTTTTTGCCGCAGACGAACTCACTGGTCTTGTCTGGGCTGCTGCGCTCATGCGTCCTTTAAGGAGCACGAAAGACATGGAGCTCAAGAGCCTCAAAAAGAAATATAAGGACCGCAAATTTGCAGCAGGTTGTTCCCGGGAAGTGATCGAAAGGGGCGCGATGCTCCTGGGCTGGGATCTGGACACCCTTCTGGAACGCACGCTTCGCGCCATGCAGAGCACAGAAGACACGGTCGCTGCAGAGACAGCTGGACTGTAAGGAGGATGAGATATGGAACGCAAACGCAGAAAGGACAGTTTTTTCGGACTGCACTTTGATTTTCACGCGAATCCGGATACGCTCACCGGACCTGTTGGCGGCAGACTGACTGCGGATATGATCCGTGAGATATGCGAGACGATCAGACCCGACTTCCTTCAGATCGACTGCAAGGGCCATCCGGGCTGGGCGTCATATCCTTCCAAGATGGGGAACGGCGTCGAGCCACAGGCCATGGACACGCTGAAGCTGTGGAGATCGATCACCGCGGAATACGGCGTGGCCTTATATATGCACTATTCCGGCGTCATCGACGGACGGTATGCGGCCGCACATCCGGAGGAGGCGCGGTATAACGCTGACGGAAAACCGGACGAGAAGGATACCTCCGTGTTCGGAAGGTATGTGGACGACCTTCTCATCCCCCAGATGAAGGAGCTTGCCGGCGATTACGGCGTGGACGGCATCTGGATCGACGGAGAATGCTGGGGCACAGATCTGGACTACAGTCCCAAGGCTCTGGAAGCATTCTTCCGGGAGACAGGCAAGGATCTGCGGGAGGATCCTCCCGTCACGGAAGACCATCCTGATTATCGTGAGTATCAGGAGTTCTGCAGGGAGGGCTTCCGCCGGTACCTTCGTCACTATGTGGACACGATGCATGCGATCTATCCCGACTTCCAGATCGCCAGCAACTGGGCGTTCACAGGACATATGCCGGAGCCTGTGAGCGTTGATGTGGACTTTCTTTCCGGAGACTATTCTCCGCAGGACTCCTTCAATACCGCTCGGTACGACGGACGGATCATCGAAGCTCAGGGAATGCCTTGGGACCTCATGGCATGGAATTTCCGCCACGATTTTGAGACCGGACACTCCTGCCCCAAACACCCTGAACAGATCAAGCAGGAGGCTGCGGCCGTCATGTCGCTGGGCGGCGGCTTCCAGAACTACATCACACAGCAGAGAGACGGCACTCCCCGGATGGAACAGATCCGCCGGATGAAGGAGGTCGCTGAGTTCTGCCGCGCCAGACAGCCCTGGTGCCATAAGGGACGTCTCGTACCCCAGACGGTGCTGTTCAATTCCAGATGGGACCAATACCACACGAAAGACCGGCTCTTTATCAACCAGAACTATGAGGCGATTCGGGGCTGGACTCAGTTGCTGTGCGAAGATCAGCAATCCGTGGATATCCGTTCGGAACACAATTTTCTTGAGGATCATGCGGAGCGGTTCCCCATGGCGGTGGTTGCCGATCTACGCACGGGGATCCCCGAAGAAACGGCCAAGGCGCTGCTCACTTATGCGGAGCAGGGCGGCGGCCTCGTTTTGAGCGGACGCAAAGCCATAGAGGCGCTCGCAGCTGCGGGAGCGCCGATTTCTGTGGAAGATCCAGGAGTGGGGTGCGAGCCGTTTTACAGCGTGGATGGCGGACCATGGGCCTCCTGCTTCGGCAGTGCCTGCCGTATCGCCGCTCCGTGCGGAGAGGTGCTGGCAACAGCATGCAGTAACCAGTCCGGTGAACCGGAGGAACAGTTCGATACCGCGATCATCTTCCGTTACGGCAGGGGACAGATCGCTGCCATCGGCTTTGACATGGGACTCCAGTATTACAAGGGAATGAGCGCCGAGGCACGGCGTCTTATACACATGATCCGGGAGCGGATCTATCTCCCGGAAGTGTTGGTCACCGGTTCCCGTTTCTGCGATGTAACGGTCCTGGAAAAGGATGGAAAGCGATATATCCAGCTGGTGAACACCTGTGGAGGCCACGGAGATCCCAGGGAGATGACCATTGACGAGATCCCACCCATCGGACCCTTGAAGATATCGGTCAAGGTGCCGGATGAGAAGACGAAGGTGATCCTCCGCCCGGAGGGGCTGGAGATGCCGGGTGAATACCGAAACGACAGGTTTGAAACGATTCTGGATCGACTGGAGATACACGAGATTCTCGAGATTGAATAAAATGCATAAGCAAAAGGCCGGGACAAGAGTCCCAGACTTTTGCGCGTCGACTGGTATCTGTGTTATAGCAGTTCGAATTCCCCGTCTCTGCCGGGCAAAAGGCCCGCTTCGAAGAAAGCACGCGCGGCAGAGGCGAGATACGCTGTGTCGGCGCAGCCGGCAGTTTCCCGGCAGGAATGCATAGCGAGCTGCGCCAGGCCGATATCAGCAGTGCAGACAGGCACGTCGAGATCTGCGATGCTGCCCAGGGTGCCTCCGCCGGGCAGGTCACTGCGGTTGGAATAGAGCTGTACAGGTACGTCCGCACGGCGGCAGATCTCCCGGAATATCGCTTCGGCGATACCATCGGTAGCGTATTTCTGAGCGGCATTGGACTTTAGCACCACTCCGCCGTTCATCTTCGGGTTGTTTTGGGGATCGGAGAATTCCGGATGGTTTGGATGACGAGCGTGACCATTGTCTGCGGAAAGCAGGAAAGAGGCGGCAAACATCTGACGCGGGTCCATTTCAAAGGATTCAGCGATCCGCGAAAGGGTATCCCGCAGCAGCATGCTGGCAGCACCCTGCTTTGTGGCGTTGCCTGTCTCTTCATTATCAAACAGGGCGAAGACCTGAATGGATCTACCGCTTTCCGCAGAAAGGAAGCCACGCAGCGTACCGTAAGCACACATAAGGTCGTCAATGCGAGGCGCAGAGAAGTATTCCTCCAGAGGACCCCAGATAGAGCCCGGTGCACGGTCATAAAGAAATAGATCCGACGCAACGATTTCATCCGGGGACACGTCAGCTGCTTCCGCCACGACAGGCAGCAGGGATCCACGTCCCGCAGAGGAACAGAGTAGAGGAAAAGTGTCGCAGGCGGGGTTGAGTTTTACTCCGTCATTGGCGCTGCGGTTCATATGGATGGCTACGCTGGGAATGATGCACAGATCCCGATCCACCATCACGGGCTTTGCGATGAAACGACCGTGATTCCGAAGGATCACCCGCCCGGCGATAGAGAGCGGACGATCGAACCAGGTGGACATGAGCATGCCTCCGTACCGCTCGGTATTCAGACGCACATAGATTCCTGCGCCGTCTGCCTCATAGGAGGGTTTGAGCTTGAAGGTAGGGGAATCGCTGTGGCTTGCGGCGATCTGAAAACCAACAGCCGGCGCGGTTGGGATACGAAACGCGACAAGAGAACTCGAGTTTCGCGTAAGATAAAAGGCACCGCCGGGAGCGAGGGACCATCGCTCGCCCTCACGGAGAAGCGAAAACCCCGCCGATTCAAGCATGGCGGATATCTCGTCCACGGCCTGGTACGCTGTGGGACATTTATGAAGGAACGAGAGAAGATCCCGAGTGATGTTCAGTTGTTCTGCTGTCATTTCATACCGCCTCCGTTTACTTTCCGACCCATACAGTTTCGCCCCGTTGTGCAGCCCATTCCGCTATGCGGCGGGGGTCCCCCTGCCAGTTGCGCCATTCTCCCCATTCATTGGTTCGCGGTTCTCCGTCCAGTTCCAGCCTGATCACAGGAAAGAGAGGGTCCGGGCTTCGTGAGGGGAGACCGGAGAGAATCAGGTCTTCACCGTCTCGCCGAAAGTCGACAGACATCCCAGTACCGAGGAACGAGGCGCTTTTCACTTGGTTGAGCAGATCATTTACCCGAATCTTCCGGGAAGCGTCCCAGTATTTTATTATGAGGTAGAGGTAATTGCCTCGGAAGGTCTCGCGGCCGTGAGTGAGGAACTCTGTCACATCACCGCCCTGAGAGTCATAAATCGCTTCGCCGTTCCTGGAAAGCCAGTCTCCAACGGCAGAAAGAGAGGCGCGTACATCCTCTGGGAACCGGCCGTCCCCATCGGGGCCGACATTCATCAGGAGATTTCCGCCTGACTCTGCACACTGGCACAGAGAATCCAGGATCTCCCGGGGCGTCTTTGCATATTCACCAGCGCCATAGCCCCAAAGCCTCTGTGTGGAGACATCGCAGCTCTCCCAAAGACGTGTGTGCTCTGCGCGGATCTCACGTTCCGGCGTTCCGAAGTCTCCCAGTTCAGAATCCGCGCCGGGATCCTCCTCGCCGACCTTTTGGGATGAAGCTCCAAGACGGTTGTTCACAAGAATATCCGGCTGCCATCGGCGGATTTTTACGAGAAGATCGGGGCTTTGCAGATCCTCCCTCGTCCGGGGCCATGCGCCGTCGAAGAACAGGTAGTCGATTTTTCCGTATCTGGTGAGAAGCTCCTCAACCTGTCCGTGCATATAGCCGATCATTGCGGCGTAGCCTTCCGGGTCCTTCTCCGGGCCCCGGAAGAAGGCCGGGACACGCCAGTCCAGCCAGCTGTAGTAAAGTCCCACCCGAAGTCCTGCGCTGCGGAAGGCATCCACATATTCACCTACAAAATCCCGCGCTGGTGCCTGTTTTGTACTGGTGTAGTCCGTAAGACTGGAATCCCACAGGCAGTATCCGTCGTGATGGCGTGCCGTGAGACAGGCATACTTCATACCGAAGCGCACGGCATCTGCGGCCCAGGCCTTCGCGTCGAAACACTTTGGATTCCATGCACAGGCGGAACGCTCATATGCGGCGGGATCCATATGATCTCTGAAGAGGACCTGCTCGCCGCGGCCAATGGCGGCATAAGGCCCCCAGTGCAGAAACAGTCCATATCTCGATTCCGGGAACCAGCGCCATTTTTGCGGAACGGCGATCTGTCGATTCATTTCGTCACCCCAGCCGAATCTCGGCGTAGCAGGGATAGTGATCGGAGGCGATGATCGCTGGGACGCGGAAACGAAGGGGCATCACATCTTTGGAGACGAAGATATAATCGATCTTCTGACGGACATCTGGGGACACCCAGGTATCTATGGGGCCATCGGCCTTTTCCGCTGTGTCCGTCATGACGGCGTAGAGCGGCAGAAGGAGGGGGTCGTTCGGCTTGAGATTCAGGTCGCCCTGAAAACAGAAGGGGGTATTACAACGAGAAACGGCATCAATCACCGTTGTGACTGCATTTTCAGCCTCATCAGGATTCAGACCAAAGTGGGAGGCGAACACCGTAAAAGGCTGGCCCACGTCCAGGACAGCCCTTAGCAGGCAGCGGGTCTCATAGTAACCGTCGTATTTCCTCACGGGAGGATCCGGAATGGGGATGACCTCCGTTTCCAGGATCGGCACCGAGGAGACAATGGCATTGCCGTAGGGGTTGCCGTTGTCCAGCAGAGTAGCCTGGGCAAAGAAACCGTTCCAGCCAAGATAATCGCAGATCGTTTTCACCTGGTCTGTGTATTCCGAATGGGTTCCGCGATCTCGTACCTCGTTGAGCGTGCAGAAGACAGGTTCGTAGTCGCGGATGATCCTGGCGATCTGCAGGAGATCGATTCGGGACAAGTCATTCTGATCTTGTCCGTGCTGGATATTGTAGGTCATGACGCGCATGGAAATCGCCTCTCTTTTCTTACGTGTTTTACAGCGTCTGGTACAGAAATGCCTGACGCATCGCTTCCAGGTTTTCAGGGGGTACGTCATAGGGCACAGCGTGAGTGGGCGCGGCAATGTAACCGCCGCCGGCGCCCAAGATGCTGATGAGCCAACGGACAGTCTCCGCCACCTCTTCGGGCGTCGCGAACGGGAGCAGCTGCTGCGTACTCACACCCCCCCAGAATGTGAGACGGTCACCGTAGAGCGTCTTCATCTTCTCTACATCGTAGATCTCCGGCTGGAAGGTCTGGTGAGCGTTGAGACCGATCTCGATGAGATCGGGATAGACCTCGGAAATGTCGCCGCAGGAGTGCTGAAGAACGTATTTTCCGGCCGCATGTACCTTGGAGTACATAGCCTCAAGACAAGGGCGGATGAAATGACGCCAATGTCTGGGCCCCATAATGAGCCCCTTCTGCTGTCCCCAGTCGTCTCCGAAAAGGACAGCGTCGACAGGGTATTTCAGGATCACATCCAGGCAGGCGAGATTGAAATCCCGTATGGCGGAAAAGAGAGCCTCGGCGTAATCCGGATCTGATGCGAAATCGATGAGAGCATATTCCATTCCGCCCCGCAGCGCCCAATACCTCTCAAAGAGAGAAAAACCGAAATTCGCCACCCGGAAAGTGTCTGACGGGATGGAGCAGAAGGAGTCGAGCGCGGTCTTGATCTGTTTTCGCGGGACCGGTGGCAGGATGATTCCGTCGACTTCAGGATCCGTCAGAACGGCGCCTTCCACCACACCGATATCCTTGTCAGGACCGCTGCGGTTCCAGACGACGCCGAAATAGTCGCGGTAACGTTCGTTGCCGATGTGCGTCATCTCTGCAGATACAACGTCGCATGCGGTCAAATAACTGTCAAACACAGAGAGAGGATCCTCCACCCCGTAGAAGGCGGCAAGCTTTTCCGCCTCGAGACTTGTGAGGGAAACGTACCAGGGGACGGGATGGACATCGCGATGCTCCAGAGCGGCAATGACGGCTTCACGTTTCGTCATGGTAGACCTCCTGTGCGGTGCTCCGCATATTTCAGTATACCATGGATTACCTGCAGTTGGAAGAGGGGACGGGTACTTGAAAAAAGAAAACTCCATGTTATAATGAGGCCGAAACAGGCAGACCGAAACGGGCCACTTGTGCAGAGGGGGGAGATCCATTGAAACTGTCAGCAGTCCAGTCCAGGCAGAACGGGATTGGCGAACGAAGCGGAAGTCCTGAAATAACGCTCCGCGGGATGGAAGAGGCCTTTGACCTTACAGAAAGGGCAATCTCGGAGGGAGCGGACGTGGTCTGCACGATAGAGACGCTCAACCCCTGCGGGCGGTTTGCAGATCCGATGGTGGAGCGGGCTCGCCGCATTTCAGAAGTGAATCGGGAAGCGTTCCGTCGTTTTTCTGTTCTTTCCAGAAAGGCCCTCGTCGTGGCAGGGCTCTTTACCGCAAGAGAAGGTAAAGTCTATAACAGCGCAGTGCTCTTCGACCGGGGAGATTTGATCGGCATCTACGACAAGATACACCTTCCCGCACCGGAGCAGGGGACCATCGTGCCGGGGAAACAATTCACCGTATTCAATACTTCCGCCGGACAGATCGGTCCTATGGTCTGCTGGGACATGCAGTACCCGGAGAGCGGGCGTATCCTTGCTCTCATGGGCGCGGATCTTCTCGTTTGCCCCACCTGGGGATGGGAGGAGATTTTCCGCTGCAGGGCCTATGAGAACAGCGTTCCAATGCTGGTGGCCATGGGAGTTCCGGAGAGCGGCGTCATCTGGGACGGCTGTGCGCCCTCTTGTGTTGTGGATAACATGGGGAATATTCTTGCTTCTGGATCCATGACGGAGCCTGGGATCATCTCTGCGGAGGTGGCCGTTGGGCAGGATCCCCCTCCACAATATGACAGCGCAATGACCGGCAGAACGTCCATGCGTGACATCCGACGAAGTCAAAGACTTCCGGACCGCTACGGTTATCTCTGCGCACCGGTCACGGAGCTGGATCGAAGATACGATCCTGCAATAGTAAAAACACAGGAGGAATAAAACATGGCAGACTTTTCCATTGGTATCATTCTTGATTCGTTTCGAAGGCCGATCCCTGAGGCTGTAAGACTGGCGGCTGACCTCGGAGCGGACGGCGTGCAGGTCTACGCCACCCGGGGGGAGATGTCTCCCGAGGAGCTCACAGGAGAAAAGCGCGCGGAGTTCCGCCGTATCATACGGGACAATGGGCTCGTCATTTCTGCCCTTTGCGGGGATCTGGGCCACGGTTTCATGGATCCTGACATGAACCCTTCGCTTGTCGAGAAGTCCAAGCGGATTCTGGATCTGGCAGTAGAACTGGAGACGAAAATCGTTACCACCCACATCGGGATTGTGCCTTCGGATCCCGCCGTATCTCGTTATAAGATCATGCAGGATGCCTGCGGAGAACTCGCTGCCTACGCCGACAGCTTGGGCGCCCATTTTGCAGTGGAGACCGGACCGGAATCTCCAGAGACGCTGAAGGTGTTCCTGGATTCGCTCCACTCTACCGGCGTCGCTGTGAACTATGATCCGGCAAACCTTGCTATGGTCATGGGGTGCGATGTCGTGAAAGGCGTTCGAACGCTGAAGGATTATATTGTCCACACCCATGCCAAGGACGGCGTCCGCCTCCTGGAGCGGGATCCGGAGATCACCTACGGGCTTCGCAAAGGCGAGGAAGTGGTCACGAGCCCTGCTTTTGAGGAGGTGCCTCTGGGGGAGGGCAGCGTGCCATTTACAGAGTATCTGAACGCATTGCGGGAGATCGGTTATCATGGCTTTCTTACTATCGAACGGGAAGTCGGCGAGGATCCCGTGGGTGACATCAGCTGCGCTGTACGTTTCTTGAAGGATCATATCTGAATCATTTTTGCAAAACTTTGGAACATTTTTACGGGCTGCGCGTCAAAAGGGCATCAACAAAAAGGAGGAACCGAGCATGAATACGAAACGCATCAGCTGTCTGGTCCTGCTTCTGACGCTCGTTGCCGTTCTGTTGAGCGGATGCGGGCAGAAATACACGGAGTCCTATGGCGGCTACGACGGAGCATATGCGGATGAACCGGCCTGGTATGTGGGAGATTCCTACAGCGTTTCAGGCGGATACGCTAGCGTGTCTGATGAATGGGACGACGACTGGTCTGACTGGAGCGGAGATTCCGACTACGACGGTGGCTCTGAGAATTCCAGGCAGGATTCTGACGGCGGTTCTGTCGATGACGTTGACGGGTCACCGTCCCTGGCAGAGAAGATCATCTACTCTGCGGACGCATCCGTCGAGACAGTCGACTTCGACCAGACGGTGGCCGACGTGGAAGCAATGGTGTCTTCTTATGGCGGATTCTTTGAGGACTCCTATGTTTCCGGCTCCAGCTACAGTGATGCCTACTACAACAACCAGGTCCTTCGTACAGCGAGCTACACAATCCGCATCCCATGCGATCGATTTGCAGAAGCTACGGCCGGCCTCTCCCGCTTGGGGCAGGTGACCAGCCTCCATCGATACACGGAAAACGTTACCTCCCGCTTTACAGATCTGGAATCTCACCTGACCGCCCTGCGCACGGAGGAAGCCTCTCTCGTGGCAATGATGGAGCAGGCAGATACTGTGGCGGATCTTATTGAGATCCAGTCCCGTCTCTCCGACGTGCGCTATGAGATTGAATATTACACATCCACTATGAGGAACCTCCAGAATGAAGTGGATTATAGCACAATCACCCTGCGGGTGCAGGAGGTCAAGGTGCTCACGACTATCGTGGAGCCGCAGATGACCTACTGGGAACAGATGGGCGCCGGCTTTATGTCCTCACTCGGAGATGTGGGCCGCTTCTTCCAGAACGCCTTTATGGCTGTCGTGACTAATCTGCCCATGATCCTCTTTGCGCTGATTCTCCTTGGACTGCTCGTCTTCCTCGTGGTACACTTCGTCCGAAAGGCGGCCCGTCGGAACGCGTCATACTCCGTATCGGCAAGCGCTCAGCAGATGCCGCCCCCGCCACCTGCTCAGCCTATCCAGGCAGTTGTTCCGCCTGCGGTTAATGGGGAGGAACACCCGCAGTAATCGAATCACAAAAGCCCGCCGGGTCATCCGGCGGGCTTTTTGAGTCGGTGCGGTTGACATCCGATGGCAAAACGCCCATAATATTATAAGGAAAGACTCCCCGGAACAGGCAAAAACAGCGGGGAAATCCCACTGTGGAGAGGTGTTTATGCTGGATAAGCTGGAGGCAGTAGCGGTTCGATACGATGAACTGTATCGGAGTTTGCAGGAACCGGAGGTCTTTATGGATCCAGCGGCGTATCAGCGTCAGGCAAAGGAGCTGCGTGAACTCGCTCCAGTCGTAGAGACCTGGAGGAGATATCAGACGCGGATCAAAGATGCTCAGGACGCTCTTGCACTCATGGACGATCCGGAAATGCGGCAGCTTGCCAGAGAAGAAAGGGAGGCGGCACTTCAGGACGTACAGACGCTGGAACAAGAACTCAAAATCCTGTTGCTTCCGAAAGATCCAAACGACGGACGGAACGTTATTCTTGAGATCCGCGCCGGTGCCGGCGGGGAGGAGGCCGCTCTCTTTGCACAGTCTCTTTACCGGATGTATTGTATGTATACTGAGCGTCGGGGCTGGCATTTAGAGATCGCGAACCTGAATGAGACGGAACTGGGCGGAATCCGGGAAGTCAGCTGCGTCATAGAGGGAGAGGGAGTCTGGTCACGCCTCAAATATGAAAGCGGTGTTCACCGGGTCCAGCGGGTGCCGGAGACTGAGACCGCTGGACGCATACATACATCCACCTGCACCGTAGCCGTGCTTCCGGAACTGGACGAGGTGGAATTCCATCTGGATCCTTCTGACCTTCAGATCGATACCTTCCGGGCCAGTGGCGCGGGAGGGCAGAAAGTCAACAAGACTTCCAGCGCTATCCGCGTGACGCATCTCCCTACCGGTATGGTTGTGGAATGTCAGGACGAGCGGAGCCAGTACAAGAATAAGGACCGTGCCTTAAAGATTCTTGCCTCCAGACTTTATGAGATTGAGCAGAGGCGTCAGAGCGACGCTGTCGCTGCGGAACGGAAAAGCCAGGTCGGTTCCGGTGACCGAAGCGAGCGGATCCGTACCTATAATTTTCCGCAGGGACGGGTAACTGATCACAGAATCGGTCTTACCTTGTTTCGGATCGATGCAGTTATGGACGGCGAACTGGATCTGCTGATTGATCCGCTCATAACCGCCGATCAGGCCGCGCGTCTGCAGGCGGCAGAATCCCAGCAGGAGGGGTGAAGTTGAGGACGTATTGCACGAAGACTGATATTGTGCGGGCAGCGGAGATCCTGCGTTCGGGAGGACTTGTTGCCGTGCCAACGGAAACGGTCTACGGTCTTGCTGCAATTGGCCTTGACGCCGAAGCGGTGGAGGAGATTTACCGGGTAAAAGGCCGTCCGGAGACCAAGCCTATCAGTCTTTTGGTGGAAGGAATCGAATCTGCCTCAAGTTTCTGCCGTGAGGTGCCCGAAGTGGCCCGACGCCTGTCGGCGGCTTTCTGGCCTGGACCGCTCACTATGATTCTCTGGAAAAACGACCTCGTTCCCTCAATTGTCACGGCAGGCGGGAACACGGTCGGCATCAGATGTCCGGACCATCCGCTGACACTTTCTCTCCTTCGCCATATCGGTCTTCCCCTTGCCACGCCTTCTGCAAATCCATCGGGGTTCCCTGCTCCAACGGATGCTGAAAGTGTTTTGGCATATCTGGACGGAAAGATCCCATGTATCCTGGACGGCGGGACCTGCGCCGTTGGCGTTGCGTCCACAATTCTGGATCTGACGTCTGCCCGACTGCGTATTATAAGGCAGGGCGTACTATCGGCGGAAGTACTATCCGCCGCAGCTGGTTGTGAGGTGATCTCATGCGAGTAATCGGTATCACCGGCCTGACCGGCGCCGGTAAGACAACTGCGTTGGAGGCGCTTAAGAGTCTCGGCGCTCTGGTGTTGGACTGTGACGTAATCTATCATGAACTTTTGCATACCAGCGCACCTATGCGGCAGGAACTGGAGATGCGCTTTGGAAATCTGGGAGAGGGCGATGTGGATCGGAAGAAACTGGCGCGCGCTGTTTTCGGCGATCCAGCCGCACTGGAGGATTTGAGCCGTATCACACACCGCTATGTGAAAACTGAGGTCACCCGGCGGCTCCAGGCCCATGAGGCTGAAGGAGGAACTCTGGCAGCGGTAGATGCTATCGCGCTTCTGGAAAGCGGATTAGGGGATCTGTGCGATCTAAGGGTCCTCGTCACAGCACCTGAGGCAGTTCGTCTTCGTCGGGTGATGGCAAGAGATGGGATCCCGGAAGAGTATGCAAAAGAGCGTATTGCAGCACAGAAGCCGGAAGCGTGGTTCCGTGACCGGTGTGATATCGTCATTGAAAACGACTGCGGTAGCGCAGAGATGTTCTTGCAGAAATGTACAGCAGTATTTCAATCGTATTTGGGAGGTAGTGGAATGGACGAGATGAAGAAGGAACTGCTTTATGAGCGGGAGAGCGGGCTGGATACCATGCCAACAGAAGTTTTCGAAGCAGCACAGCAGTATTGTGAAGGGTATAAGTGGTTCCTTGACAACGCTAAGACCGAACGTGAGGCCGTACGTACAGCAATCGAGATGGCGGAAGAGGCAGGGTTTCGTGTATGGAACGATGCATCGCCCCTGAAGCCGGGAGACAGGGTATACCGCAGTATCCACGGGAAAACACTTATGCTTGCCGTCATCGGCATGAAACCAGCCGTTGAAGGCATCAACATCGCTGCGGCTCACGTAGATTCCCCGCGTCTGGATCTTAAACCCGTGCCTCTTTATGAGAAGGATGGTCTCGCCCTCTTCAAGACCCACTATTACGGCGGAGTCCGCAAGTATCAATGGGTGACTATTCCGCTGGAGCTCCACGGCGTGGTGATCCGTAAGGATGGCACAACGGTTGAGGTCTCCATTGGTGACGATCCTTCCGAGCCTGCTTTCGTCATCTCTGATCTCCTGCCTCATCTTGCCGCCGACCAGAACAAGCAGACACTGGCCGAGGCGATCCCCGGAGAGAATCTCAACGTTATCGTGGGTAGCCGTCCAGAGCCTGGTGAAGGAAAGGATCGGATCCGCCTCGCTGTCATGAAGTACCTCAATGAGCAGTACGGGATCACAGAGGAAGATTTCCTTACTGCAGAGTTGGAAATCGTTCCTGCGTTCCGGGCAAGAGATATCGGCTTTGACCGTTCCCTCATCGGGGCGTACGGTCACGACGACCGTGTTTGTGCCTATGCAGAACTTATGGCTCTCCTGGATCAGGAAATACCAGAAAAGACTGCCATGTGCATTTTTGCTGATAAGGAAGAGGTCGGCTCAGGAGGAGCTACCGGTATGCAGTCTGAAGCTTTCGAGCTCTTCGTTGGCGATTTATGCGGCAATGAGCCCGGAGCCCTGAGACATTGTCTGTCAAAGAGCTTCTGCCTCTCCGCTGACGTATGCAATGCCTTCGATCCCACCTGGCCGAAGGTCTCGGAGGCGAGGAACAATGCAATCCTCAACGGTGGAATCGGGATCGCGAAGTATACCGGCGCACGTGGTAAAGCCGGTTGTAATGACGCTGACGCAGAGACCATGGGGAAGATCCGCAGGTTTTTCGAATCCCATGATGTCATGTGGCAAACGGCTGAAATGGGTCGAGTGGATCAAGGCGGCGGTGGCACAGTGGCGGTTTACATGGCTCGCAGGAATATTGAGACCGTTGATGCAGGAGTTCCTGTAATAGCCATGCACGCCCCCTTTGAAGTCGTCGCGAAGTTCGACTGCTATATGACCTATAAGGGAGTTGCTGCTCTTTTCCGGGAAAACAATTGAAGAATTAGCGAAAAATCAAAATTATTCTCGTAGAACATGGATTTTTTTCCAATGCTGTGATACAATGGATTTAATTAGATCATACGCCTTTCTTTCCGGGCAGAACACAGGAGGGATCTTATGAATTTCTGGACTGCGCTGTTTCTCGGGATTGTGCAAGGGCTGACGGAGTTTTTGCCGGTTTCCAGCTCTGGTCATCTTGCTATTTTCGAGAATCTATTCGGTCTGCGTTACAACGAGGACGAAAACCTCATGTTTGAGGTTCTGTTGCACTTGGGTACCCTTGTAGCGGTGTTCCTCGTATACCGCAAGGATATCATTCCCATGGTACGTGACACCTGGCAGTTTATTACCGGCAAGGGAAACCGGGGAAAGACCGAGGACGGCAGAGTCACTGTACCGGTACGGACCATGATCCTTGTTGGTATTGGCACATTGCCACTTATTCTGATTCTTCCTCTGTACTCCGCATTGGGAAAGCTTTTCGGGAATCTCTCTTTTATAGCGCTTTCTCTTCTGATCACTGGTACGATCCTCTATGCCGCCAACAAGATCCCGTCAGGAAAGAAGGACGAGCGCTCTGTCACCACAAAGGACATCCTTCTCATTGGCGCTGCACAGGCTGTGGCCGTCATCCCCGGCATCTCCCGTTCCGGTGCAACCACTTCCGTTGGGATTGCCAGGGGACTCAAACGCGACTTTGCCGTTCGCTTTTCATTCCTGCTTTCCATTCCTGCTGTCATTGGCGCATTCTTTCTTGAACTCATCAAGGCTTTCGTGGCAGGGGTTAACTGGGCGTTGTTCCCGCTCTATCTCGTTGGGATGGTGGTCTCTGCGGTAGTTGGATACTTCGCAATCGGTCTGATGCGCAGATTCGTGGAGCGCATGCAGCTTACGTACTTCTCCTATTATTGTTGGGGCGTGGGCGTCATCGTCCTGATCGTCTCTATGTTCGTCTGATCGATCGGAAAGGATTCTTTCATGGCCCAAAAGAAGACCAAGACCCGGGCGTCAAAAGGCACCCGGGCCACAGTAAAAACCCCGGTGAAAAAGCCGAGGAGAAGGGAAATCAGTGCGCTGGTTTTCCTTTTCCTCGCTGTTTTCGCGTTTATAGGCTACTTTGAGAAAGACGCGATCTTCATCAAGTGGTTCACAGTTGCCATGCGCGCCATGTTCGGATGGGGGGCGTATCTCGTTCCGCCAGTGCTCCTTGCTTGCGCCGCGATTCTTGCATTCCACCGCGGAAAACCCATTACATTCCGTCTCGTGTGCACTCTGCTCATTCCCTTCGCTGTGGGCGGACTATACCAACTCTTTTCAGGCGGCAAGGTTCAAGAACTATCCTGGCATATCTTCCCAACTTTAACTTCTTCCGGTGTTGAGGCAAGATCCGGCGGATTTACCGGCGGAGTTGTTGCCGTTCTTTTCGAGCGGTGGTTCAGCAAGGCTGGCGCTATCACTGTTTTCATTGTCGGATTGCTGTTTCTCCTCATGTCCGCGATGAGTCTCACACCTTCCGGTATCGTAGAAAAGATCCGCGCTATTCATGCCACTCCATATGAGCTTGAGCCCGAACCAGAATCGGTTGCTGCTGTCGATGAACGGTACATGAAAAAAGGGTCGAAGGCCCCAGTAATCTCGACGGAACCTGTCTCTTCAGGGCAGGATGACACAGATCCTCACGCAGCCTCCCGCAGAAAGATCCGCGCTTACGATATCCCACTCGGCGATGAGCCTACCACAAAAGGTGAAGTTCCAGAGATCGGTCCCGCGCTGCAGAAAAAATCTTTTTTCAAGGCTTCACCCGGTGTCAAGACGCCAGACCAGCTCCTGCGAGGAGATGAAATTGTCTCTAAGAACGTGGTTACGGAAAACGATCACGCTCCTGAAACGGAGATTTCTCTTTCAAATCCTGATTCAAACGCGATGCGTCGGCCCGCTTCTGCCCGAAAAGCACAGGATAGCTCTATAGGACTCCAGAATGCGCATGAGTCAGGGCATCAGGAGGACGCCAGCCACTCAAATGCGGCCGAAGAGATCCGCTCCAGTGCTGTCCAGAGCCACAACACGTCTCAGAAAACCGAAGAGGCTTTTCCAGCTCCGTCGAAGGAGGAAC
>JAEEGL013736760.1_pt1 | contig 47076 bp, 46 predicted proteins | sample 9134231 | NCBI WGS metagenome assembly JAEEGL01 (sample SAMN16246548, study PRJNA631951) | gut metagenome | biome: gut microbiome; feature: rumen; material: fiber-attached | host: Bos | place: Iran: Karaj | collected 2018-10
GCCGTGAAGGTGGTTGTGAGCGCACCTGCCTGGAGAGAACCGTGTACAGCACCTGCTGCACCAGCCTCAGACTGCATTTCCTGTACGAGAACTGTGTCGCCGAAGAGATTCTTGCGACCTGCAACTGCCCACTCATCCACGTGCTCAGCCATAGGAGACGATGGAGTGATGGGGTAGATGGCAGCCACCTCTGAGAACATGTATGCTACATGAGCAGCAGCGGTGTTACCATCACAAGTGATAAATTTCTTTTCTTTTGCCATAATGTTAGAGATAAATATAATATAATGTGTAATTTTAATAGAGGAATCCGAAAAGCCAAAGTGGAATTTGGTTGCCATCGCCGATGTCACATTGATTGACAGCGTAGAGGGCTTTAGCCTTGCTCTTCAGTTTGGTGCTGTGTTCAGCAATCTTGAATTCTGTTTTTTCGTCAACCAAGAAAGAACAGAGGTTGCCGTGTTTGTTCACCTTGTGGTCTTTCCAGAGTGTGTTGCAGAAGAAGGTTTCCAACACATCATGCTCGTCGAAGCAACGAGGATAGAAACTATACATCAGGTTGGAGTTGTGCAGCAACACACGTGCAGGCTTCTTGGGGAACTCGTCGCCTTTGCCGTAAATCATGTTGACCAGTCGTGCCTCTTCCAGATATTTGATGTAGTGCATCACCGTTGCACGGCTCATGCCCAGTTCCTGTGCCAACTGACTGACATTGGGAACGCTGCTGCCGCTCGTGGTGAGCATATAGAAAAGTTGCTTGATTTTTGCGAGATATTTAAGTTCAATCTGCTTCACGAGCAGAATGTCCACCTCAATCATCATATTCATGTTCTTCAGAAGGTTCTCGCTGTAGTTCACCTTGTCGAGGAAGAACGGATAGAAGCCGTGGTGTAGATAGGCTTGGAAAAACTCGCGAGGATTCACTTTGGAGAAGATGTCCGTAGCAATCTGTTTGTGGTTGTTGATGATTTCGTCGAGCGTGTATGAGCGCAACTGCAAACCTGTAGACAGATTCAAAAACTCACGGAAAGAGAAGCCACGCAGATTGTACGATTTCACGATGCCGTTCAGTTCTGGGTTCTCCTCTTTCAGACGCATCACAGGTGAACCTGTGAAAACAATCTTCAAGCCTGGGTAGCGGTCATAACATTCGCGCAACTGAACGCTCCAATCTGGTTGTTTGAATACTTGGTCGATAAGCAGCACTTTACCACCAGAATGATAGAATTCTCCTGCAAACTCTGCTATACCAACATTTTGGACATAAAAGTTGTTGGTGTTGATGTACAAACACGAATGGTCGTAGGGAGAAAAATGTTCTTTTGCATATTGCAGCAAGAAGGTTGTCTTTCCCACACCACGAGCACCTTTGATGCCGATCATTCGGTCTTTCCAGTTGATTTCATCCATCAGGTCGCGACGTACGGGCGCCTTCAGATGTTCCACTAAGTAAGCATGTGTACGGAAAAAGGATTCCATGAGTTTAAGTGATTAAAAAATGTCATGCGCGAATGTCAGTTATGGCACTTGAAAATGCCATGACGACAAAATTTTCGGCAAAAGTACGACATTTTTCATTAAAATGCAAACTTGACTTTGCAAAAGTTGCATTTAAAGATGAAGAATTTTCATGGAAAGGAGTTTTTGCTCTCAAAAAGGCTTTTTTTGGGCATTTTTGCAACAAAGGAACTAAAAGTTCCAAATGGGACCATTGCCATGACCAATACGCAGGTCTTTTCCTCCTTGGATGGCATCAGAGACGAACTTCTTTGCTTGACTGACGGCTTCTGTGAGATTGGCACCAAGTGCTAACGCTGATGCGATGGCGGAAGAAAGGGTGCAACCCGTTCCATGGAGATTTGTGCTGTCGATTTTCTCACTATGATATTCGTGTAGCGTTCCGTTGGTGAGGAAGAGTCGATCAGTCATTGCCCTCCCTTGGGCATGTCCGCCTTTGAGAAGGGTGTTGATGCCATATTTTTGTGTGAGGGCTTTGCCTGCTTTCAGATAGTCTTCTTCGTTGGTGAGAGTATATCCCGTCAGTTGTTCTGCTTCGGGAATGTTGGGGGTGATGAGGAAGCAGAGCGGGAAAAGATGTTCTTGAATGTATTGGATGCAATCGGGTGACATCAATCGGTTACCACTGGTGGAAATCATAACAGGGTCGTACACGATTGGAATGTACGGCTTGTCTTTTTTATAAAAAAATCTTAATGTCTTGATGATAGTCTCCGCTGTTTCTGTATTTGGTATCTGTCCTATTTTGATTGATTTAACATCAAAATCTTCAAGGATTGATTGAAGTTGAGATGCTACGACATCTGGAGGTACAGTCATGACATCTTTTACGCCTTGGGTGTTCTGTGAAGTCAAGGCTGTAATGACCGTTGTACCATAACATCCCATTGCTGTTATGGTCTTTAGGTCTTGCTGAATGCCAGCCCCTGCTGAAGGGTCGCTGCCTGCTATGCTTAATACTATTTCCATGCGTCGCTGAGTATCATGGCTCCTCCGAAGCCAATTTGTTTGATAAGATTCAGTTTGTTGAATGTAATGCCGCCGAGTGCCATCACACGGTGGTCAATGATGCCCTCCTGATGTGCTTTTTTCAGGTCTTCGGCTGTAAAAGCAGCGTGATAGCCCTGTTTGGAAATGCTGTCGAAGATGGGGCTGAGACTGAGGTAAGTGAAAGGTTCCTTTTTCCTCTCAGCCAGTTCTTCGATTGAATGACATGAGATACTAAGTTGGCCGTTCCATTCTTTAGGGGGATATGGATGTCGGCTATTCAGGTGAATGCCACGCAGATGATAAGAAAGGGCAAGAGCAGGGTGGTCATGCAATACCAGTTGCTGATGCAGTTGCTTGGGAATGGCACGGATGAGTGCCTCCATTTCTTCGCGAGTTGATTCGGGTTTGCGTAGATGAATGAGGTCAATATCTCCTCGGCAGAGTAACTGAACGATGCGTTCAGCTTCTCCGTCGAAGAAATGGGGTTGTGTGATGACAATGGTCATGCGGATCTTCCGAATAAATCAAAGGATGCGTCCCAATCTTTCCAGACAGGTTCACGTCCTAATTCTTTGAGACGTTGATTGATTTCCTTCGCAGTGCGTTCATCGCTGACTGTAAACTGTTCGAGTGCCTGCGGATATGTGTGGTATCCTCCAGGATTCACTTTGCTTTCGGCAGACATGGTGGTCACTCCAAGCGTGCACATGTGGTCACGAATGAAAGCTGGCTCGCGTGTGGAGTAGGAGATGTCCACATCGTGGTCGAAAATGCGCATGGCAAAGGTGGCTTGGGCCAATTCTCTGTCGGTCATGTAGCAGTTAGGATGGAAACCTTCGTTTTGTGCAGGACGCATGCGCGGAAAGTTCACGGAGTATTTGGTCTTCCAGTAATGCTTCTGCAGGTAGCGTAGATGGTGTGCCATCATGGTTACATCAGTTCGCCATTCTTTTTCTAATCCGATGAGGACGCCCATGCCAATGGAGTGGACTCCCGCTTGGCCCATACGATCAAATCCGTCGCAACGCCATTCAAATTTGCTCTTCATGCCGTGTGGATGGTAAAGGTTGTAGTGCTCGCGGTTGTATGTCTCTTGGAAGCAGATAACTCCGTTAAGGCCATGGTGTGTCAGTTCCTTATAGTCTTCAGCCGACAAAGGCATCACCTCAATCTTGATGTTGGAGAAGTATTTCTTGGCGATGTCTATGGCCTTGGCGAGATAGGGCACTCCAGCCTTGGCGGGGTTCTCGCCAGTTACAAGCAGGATGTTCTCGAAAGGTGCCAGTTGTTTGATGGCACGATACTCGTCTTCAATCTGTTCTGGAGTGAGGATTGTACGTGCCATGGGGTTCTCGCGATGGAATCCGCAATAGACACAAGAGTTGGAACATGAGTTAGTGATGTATAGTGGAATGAACATTGACATCGTTTTGCCAAACCGCTCTTCCGTGTATTTGCGCGACAGGCGTGCCATGGTTTCAAGATAAGGCTCGGCAGCCGGTGACAGCAGAGCCATGAAGTCATTTACATCGCAATGGTCTTTTGCTAATGCACGCCGTACATCTGTATCAGTCATGGAAGCAATCCGTTCAGTGGTTTCCTCCCAACTGAGTTTCTTTAATTCTTCTGAAAACATAATCTATTTCTTTTTACAACATGGCTGGAAGGCATATTCTTTCAGTCGTGTGATGGAAGGATGCTTGCCACAAAGGGCACATTCTTCATTCTTGGGAAATTCAAATCGTTGCCAGTTCATTGTAAGGGCATCGAACGTGAGCAAGGTATTGTAGAGTGGCTCGCCCACGCCTGCCAGACATTTGATGGCTTCGGTGGCTTGCACCGTTCCAAGCATGCCTGCAATACTGCCTAATACTCCCACCATGGAACAAGTTTCCACTTCTCCGATGTTGGGTGGTTCGGGAAAAAGACATCGGTAGCAAGCGGTGCCAGGGCGGTGTGTCATCACTTGTCCAGAATATCTGCTGATACCTCCCATACAAAATGATTTGTTGAGCATTACACATGCATCGTTTACCAAATACTTGGTGGCGAAATTATCTGTACCATCAATCACAAAATCGTATGGTTGGATAAGATCCAGAGCATTGTCCTCACTGAGATAAACCTCGTGCTTGACAATGACAATGTCTGGGTTGATAGCATGGAGTTTCTCCTCGGCTGAGTCCACTTTGGAACGTCCCACATCTGGTGTGGTGTGGATGACCTGTCGTTGTAGGTTGGTTAGGCTCACCTGATCGCCATCCACCAATCCAATGGTGCCAACCCCTGCCGCTGCAAGATATAGGGAAACAGGGGAACCAAGCCCACCTGCCCCAACGATGAGCACCTTCGATTGCAAGAGGCGCTGTTGTCCCTCATCACCGAATCCGTCCAAAATGAGGTGGCGGTTGTAACGTTGCTTTTGTGTGCGGCTCAGTTCCATGTCTATTTCAGTTTGCGGAGGTCGTGCGTAAGTTTGGCGGCACAGAAGTTGGGGCCGCACATGGTGCAGTACTCACCATCGGTATGTCCTGCTTCCTCAAAGTATTGAAGTGAGCGTTCAGGGTCGAGTGAGAGGTGGAACTGGTCGCGCCAGCGGAAGTCAAAACGAGCCTTCGACAAGGCATTGTCGCGGATGGTGGCACCCGGATGTCCTTTGGCTAAATCGGCGGCGTGAGCTGCAATCTTGTAGGTGACTACCCCCACACGCACATCTTCCCTGTTGGGGAGAGCTAAGTGCTCTTTGGGAGTAACATAGCATAGCATTGCTGTGCCCAGCCATGCAATTTGTGCACCACCAATCGCACTGGTGATGTGATCGTAACCAGGGGCTATGTCTGTCACAATGGGGCCTAATGTGTAGAAAGGAGCCTCATGGCAATGGTCAAGTTGGCGTTCCATATTCTCTTTGATTTTATGCATAGGCACATGCCCAGGTCCTTCGATGAATGCCTGTACGTTCTTGTCCCATGCACGGGTAACCAATTCGCCCATGGTGTCCAATTCTGCAAACTGTGCTGCATCGTTGGCATCAGCGGTGCAACCAGGACGAAGACCATCACCCAGAGATAAAGCCACATCATATTGTGCCACAATATCGCAGATGTCGTCAAAATGTTCATAGAGGAAACTTTCCCTGTTATGAATCAGACACCACTTGCTCATGATACTGCCACCCCGGCTTACGATGCCACAAAGGCGACTGTCTGCTAAGTGTACGTTTTGAAGGCGGATGCCAGCATGGATGGTGAAGTAGTCAACTCCTTGTTCACACTGTTCTATCAGTGTGTCCTTATAGATTTCCCATGTCAAATCTTCCACCCGGCCATTTACCTTTTCCAATGCTTGGTAGATAGGAACTGTTCCCACCGGCACAGGGCAGTTACGAATAATCCACTCGCGTGTTTCGTGGATGTTGGCACCTGTTGAGAGATCCATCAGTGTGTCGCCTCCCCATTTGCAGGACCATACCGCTTTGTCCACCTCTTCTTCAATGGAGGAAGTTGTGGCAGAGTTGCCGATGTTGGTGTTGATTTTCACGGCGAAGTTGCGGCCTATAATCATAGGTTCGCTTTCAGGGTGATTGATATTGGCAGGCAACACAGCACGTCCGCATGCAATTTCGTCCCGCACAAATTCAGGAGTGATGTGACTCTTGATGCCCAGTTCCTCGCAGTTCATGTTTTCGCGGATGGCTACATATTCCATCTCGGGGGTTATGACGCCTGCTTTGGCATAGGCCATTTGTGTGATGGCTTTCCCCTTCATGGCACGTCGTGGCAACTGGATGTGTTCGAAACGCAATTGATCCAGCGAGTGATCCGCTAACCGTTGTTTACCATATTCAGATGTGACCTCTTTCAACAGTTCCGTATCATGACGGTCAAGAATCCACGACTCACGCATGCGGGGCAATCCTTTTTTGAGGTCAATTTGAATGTTAGGGTCAGAGAACGGACCGCTGGTGTCGTAGATATAGACAGGTGCATTTGGCTCAGTGTGGGGAATTCCTCGTTCATCCTTGGTCACGGTTGGTGTCAGATTGACCTTTGTCATGCCTACTTGAATGTTCGGAAAGAGCGTTCCCTGTATGTAAGCTTTCTCACGTTTTGCGTAAGCTTTATTGTCTTGTGGCATAATCGTTTAGTTTAAGAATGCAGTTAAAGGACTGGATGCTTCAGCACAATCAGCAATGGCGCCAAGGCCTGCTTCATATGCTTGACGGCCTGCGATGACAGCCTGACGGAAGGCATCGGCCATGGCAACAGGATCGCCGGCTACGGCAATGGCTGTGTTGACCAAACAGCAATCGGCACCCATCTCCATTGCTTCGGCAGCGTGACTGGGGGCACCGATGCCTGCATCCACCACAACAGGAACGGTGGCTTGCTCAATGATGATTTGTAAGAAATCTTTCATGCGCAACCCCTTATTGGTGCCGATGGGAGCAGCCAAAGGCATGACCGTTGCGGCTCCTGCCTCTTCCAAATGCTTGCATAGGGTGGGGTCGGCTTGGCAGTAGGGAAGTACGATGAAGCCCATTTTGACCAGTTGTTCTGTCGCCTTCAGTGTTTCGATAGAGTCGGGCAACAGATAACGTGGGTCGGGGTGTATCTCCAGTTTCAGCCAATTTGTACCAAAAGCCTCGCGTGCCATCTGAGCAGCAAAGACGGCTTCTTCCGCATTACGTACCCCAGATGTGTTGGGTAGCAATTGGATATTCTTATTTTGAGTGATATGAGTGAGCAGGTCGTCCTGTTTGTCTTCCAGCTCGATACGTTTCATGGCCACAGTGACCATTTCTGTTTGTGATGCCTTGATGGCCTGTGCCATCAGGTCGTTGTTGTTGAATTTTCCTGTTCCAAGGAAAAGTCGAGAATTGAATTCTCTTCCTGCAATGACTAATTTACTCATGGTTTAGTGATGTTGATGATTCTTTTCATTTCTTCAATAGGATTGGCAGCACGAAGAATGGTGCTGCTCAGCGCAATACCGTTAATGCCTGTCTGTATGATGGCAGGGATATCTTCTGCCGTGATGCCACCAATGGCAATGATGGGCAGATGAATGTCGGCATCCCTCATCTGATTAATGATATTTCGGTATCCGTCAAGTCCTAACACGGGCGAGAGGTTCTTCTTTGTCGTTGTGAAGCGGAACGGGCCACAGCCGATGTAGTTGGCCGAAGCTTCATAATGGGCTTTTACGTCTTCGAACGTGTTGGCTGTTCCACCAATGATGAAGGATTCTCCCAGCACCTTTCTTGCCTCATTGATAGGCATGTCGTTCTTTCCCAAATGCACTCCATCGGCTCCTATTTCCTTAACCAGTTCTACACGATCATCAATGATGAAGGTCGCACCGACATTTTTGCACATCTGTAGTGCTTCAATAGCGATGGGGCGCACTTCATCATTTGAAGCGTCTTTCATGCGTAGCTGAATCCATCGGCATCCGCCTTGTAGTGCAATGCGGATGGAGTCGAGATAGGAGTATTGCTCCGTGTAGTGTGAGATGAATTGCAACATGGCTTATCCCCCACAAGCAGCCTTGATGATGACAATGTCTGCGCCTTCCGTAATCGGTGTGTTGATCCATTCTGTGCGTGGAATCATCTGATTGTTAATGGCAACAGCTATTCCCTTTTCTGGCAGACTCATTTCTTGTGCCAGTTCTTGCAGGGTGCATGAGGCTATGCTTGTCTTTTTGTTGTTAAGCTTGATGTCCATATATAATAATGTATAAAAAAAACGTCGAGTGGTAAACACTAATGTTGACTACTCGAGGTTTCTTGTTCTGTCGCGAATGGGCGTATACGCTGTTTTCCCTGCGTCGGCATTATCCGTGTCAGGTTCAATGGGTATAATCTCAGCCTTTACTATTCAGTATCAGCACCCCGAGTATGTGATTCGCCTGCAAAATTAGCAATTATTTTTCACATACAAACATAAAAGGATGATTTTCTTTCTTATGCGTGAAAATCAGGCGTTTTATATCACTAAATTGGGGTACTGCATGGTGGAACAATGCAAGGAACCGTGCTGCAAGATGAGTACCCGACAGTCGATGCCGATGACCATACGGTCGGGAAAAGCTTTGCGTAGTTGAGCGATAGCCTCTTGGTCTTTCTCGGCTTGATGATAGGTGGGCACCAACACAGCTCCGTTGATGATGAGAAAGTTGGCATGGGTGGCTGGAAGTCGTTGTCCCTCTTCATCAAAGCAAGGGTCGGGGAGAGGAAGTGGGTAGAGCGTGTAGGGCTGTCCTTCTGCCGTACGGAAGGCAAGAAGCTCTTTTTCCATAGCCTGCAATTCCTCATAGTGCTCATCGGCGGGATTTTCGCATTTCACATAAGCAATGGAAGTGGGTGAACAGAATCGTGCCACCGTATCAATGTGTCCATCTGTGTCATCGCCGGCCAGCCATGAATGATGCACCCAAAGCACTCTTCCTGCATTAAAGTATTGCTTTAATAAATTCTCTATATTTTGTTGAGAAAGAGTTTTGTTTCTGTTATCTGACAGTAAGCAGCTTGTGGTAACAAGAAGCGTTCCTTCACCATCGCTCTCGATGCTACCACCTTCGAAGACGAAGTCAAGATGATTGATGTATTCTGTTTGAATGTCTTGTGCTTTGTAGTAATCAGCGATATGGGAGAACGTGGTTTTGTTAATCTGATTGTCGTGGTTGGCGGCAAATTTGAGTCCCCAACCGTTGAATTGGAAGTCGTTCAGGAACACCTTTCGTTTCTGCTCATCGATACAGGTGATGAAGGCGTGGTCGCGTGCCCATGTGTCATTTGTGGGACATTGGATAATGGTGATATTGTCAAGGCTGATGCCTTGCTGGATGAGGGATTCTTTTGCCTCCTCAGGATATTGTGCCACAATGAGTAGGGGCTCCCGTTTAGCCACTTCGCAAGCAATGTCGCAGAAACAAGAAATGGCATCAGCAAGCACTGGTGACCAATCCGTGTTCTTGTGAGGCCACGTGAGTTGTACAAATGCTTGCTGATGCCATTCAGAGGGAAAAAACATGCTGATTGGATGTTCAAAGGTTGATCTCTAATGTAGAATCCCGCTTTTATTTCTGTTTGAGCGGTTCGGGACCATTCAGAGTAGGCTGGACTGGTATGATGTTGCCTTTCTTGTCGAAGGTCATCTTGTCGATGCACACCTCACGATGTATACCTGGTTGTCTGTCGATGTAGTTCTTGTTGATACGGTGATAGACGATATACCACTCATCCTTTCCTGGTATCTGAAGGATAGAGTTGTGGGCAGTGCCATAGATTTTATCAGCTGGCACCTGCTCGATGACGCGATAGTTTTGTTCGTCAATCTGGATGTCGCCCAATGGGGTTTTGCTGGTGCCGTAACATACGTGATAGTTGGGAGAACCCGTATCGTCCACCGACCAAAGGAAATAGTAGGTGCCTTTGCGGTAGAACACGTAGGGTGCTTCGCGATAAGCCCAGGTCTGAAGGTTGCCGCCCTGAGGAGTCATGTGCTTGATGGTCTCCTTCTTCACAGAGAGCATGTCATCGTTCAGCTCAGCACCGGCCATGAAGCCATTACCCCAGTAGAGGTAGTATTTGCCAGACTTTGGGTCTTGGAACACATCTACGTCGATGGCTTGTCCGCCACGTGCCTCTTTGGGTCGGTCGGCATCGGTGATGATAGGTGCACCCGAGTCGACGAAAGGACCTGTAGGGTTGCTGCTCACGGCTACACCAATTTCCTTGCGCTTGCTTATCGGGTTATGTGCTGAATAATAGAAATAATACTTGTAAGTGCCGTCAGCCTGTTGGCGCTCAATGATACAGGGAGCCCATGCGTTGCCTGTTGCCCATGTCACTTGGTCACCCTTCACGTCAAGCATCTTCCCTTCATCTGTCCAGTTGACGAGGTTGGTGGAAGAGAACACGCTGAAGTCGTGACCGCCCCATCCTGGCGTTCCGTCTGTCGTGCTGTAGATGTAGTATTTCCCTGTCTGTCGGGAGTACATTACCTCTGGATCAGCATGGAAACCTGTCAGGATGGGCTGATTAAAATTTCCGTATTCCTTCAGAAGGCGGTCCTTTTCTGCCTGTGTGATGGGGATGATTGTGCCGTGGCGTGGCGTGAACTTGCCCTTCGTCTCGGTGTTTTGTACAAACTCAAAGGTCTTCAGGTCGTAAGACTTGCAGAACTGGTAGTGTCCGTTGCCATAGCAGTCATACATGATAATCCACGACTTGCCGTCGAGACTCTTGCACACGCCTACACCTTCCACAGCTTCGTTTGTCTGCTCCACATGACCATCTATCATGGTCCATCTGTCCGTCAGGTTGGCTGCTACGGCCTGATAGATGCCGCGACCCGACTCCTGTTTGTAGAAGAGGTGGTAGAGTTTGTCTTCCTCATTATAAACGATATCACCGTCGATGGTGGCGTTGCCTGCATCGAAGAGCCATTTGGGTTCGCCTTCAAGGTCTGTAAAGTCCTCATTGGCATACTGATAGTAAATCTTGTCGAACGAACCAGGGTCGCTGGTGCGCAGCGAATAGAACACCATGTACTTGCCAGCCTTGTGGTCATAGATGGTTTCTGGTGCCCACACGCGGATGACGTTCTTCCACTCTTTCGTATAACGGGTAGGGAAGTTGATGGCTGAATGTTGCCAGTTGATGAGGTCGGTCGACTTCAGCAGAACCATACCACGGTTGCTCGACCATCCGAGGCTCGACTTCATGTCTGTCACCACCATGTAGAAAGTCTTTCCATCTTCACCACGCAAGATGTGTGGATCGCGCACACACTGGGTGAAGGCGATGGTGTCTGACGAGATGACAGGATTGCCGTTGTTCAGTGGCGTGAAGTTGTAGCCGTCCTCCGAGATGGCATAGCAAATTTGTTCGTCTTTCGGATCGTTGCTGTTGAAATAGGTGAACAGATAAGCCACCATCTTCTCTTCATTCTCAGGATTCTCCTTTGGTGCATTTTGGCCAGCTGCTGCAGGTGTGGCAAGCGATGCACAAAGCATTGTGGTTAATAAAAAGTTTTTGTTCATCGTATAGGTTTTTTAGTTAATATGTTTGTTGTTGTTAAGGAAAGCCTCTGCTTTTTCAATGTCGCTGGCATGGTCAACATCCAAAATCTTGCTGAAGGGATAGGCTTTTAGTCTCAATCCCTCTTTCACCAGCTGCCGTTGGAAGTTGCGCATGCGTGATTGTCCTTCGGCTATGCATTTGTCAATCACAGGAAAACTCTTCTCGTTCAATCCATAGATGCCTCCAGAGATGAAACGCTGTGGTTCTTGATCAAGGAAAGCTGTGATGTTCAGATGCTCATCGGTGGCTATGTAGAGCGGTTTCTCGTCATCAATATAGTCAGTCACCGCCATCATACCGTCTTCGCAGGATTCCTGCCATGCCTGGATGTACTGCTTGAATTCATCCTCCCTAAAGATGGTGTCTACCGTGGTGAGGCAGAACTTCCCGTCGCCCATCACTTGCCGCAGTTCATAAAAACTATGCATTGACGAGGGAGTGGTCTTCACGATGAGATGCAGCATAGAATCAGTCTCCTGCAACCTCTGCAAGTGTCCCTGTGTCAGCGGAGTGAGATTGTTGGTGATGATGTAGATGTTGTCGGCACCGCAATCGTGAAAGATGCGGATGAGGCGATCAATCATTGCCTCACCCCCAATCTTGACCAACGGCTTGGGCACTTCCACACCCTCCTGCGCCAGTCGAGACCCTTCTCCTGCTGCTAGAATGGCAAATGTCATTCTACCTAATACATTATTTTATATATTAGAAACTGAATTCTTCGCTCACGCTCTTCTGCTCCGCCACGGCACGGATGGCACGGGCAAACATGTCGGCGATAGAGAGTTGTACCACCTTCGGACATTTCTGTGCGTAGGGGATAGAGTCTGTGAAGACCATCTCAATGAGGGCAGATTGCTGCACACGGTCGCTGGCAGGATCGCTCATCACACAGTGACTGGCCACAGCGCGTACACTTCTTGCTCCTGCCTTCATCATTTCGTCGGCAGCACGAGTGATTGTTCCGGCAGTGTCCACCATGTCGTCCACCAGCACCACATCCTTATCCTTCACATCACCGATAATCTGGATGCTGTCCACCACGTTGGCCTGCAGGCGCACTTTGTTGCACAACACGAGTGGCGCATTCAGTTTCTTGGCAAACAGACGTGCGCGTTTCGCACCACCCACATCAGGTGTGGCGATGACAAGGTTAGGCAGTTGAAGGTTTTCCACATAAGGCACTTCGACAAGCGATCCATACAGATGGTCGACGGGAACATCGAAGAAACCCTGAATCTGATCTGCATGCAAGTCCATCGTGATGAGGCGGTCAATGCCTGCCACACTCAACAAGTCGGCCACCAACTTTGCGCCGATGCTCACACGTGGCTTGTCCTTACGGTCCTGACGAGCCCAACCGAAGTAGGGGATGACTGCCACGATGCTGCGTGCGCTGGCACGTTTGGCCGCATCAATCATCAGCAGCAACTCCATCAGGTTGTCGCTGTTGGGGAACGTGGACTGCACCAGGAACACATCGTTTCCACGGATGGACTCCTCGAACGAGACGGCAAACTCGCCGTCGGCAAAGTGTGAAATCACCATGTTGCCCAGCGGACAACCCAGACTCTGGCAGATGCGCTCTGCCAAATACCTTGTTTTCGTACCTGCGAACACTTTGAAAGGTCTTGCTTCACTCATGTTTTTCTAACTGTTAGAAAGTTGATTGGATAAAATCTTGTGCAAAGGTAATGAAAATATATGGAATGTATGCTTTATGAAGTTATAAAAAAAGAAAAAAGTTTCAGCGATGTTCGGTGGACTTCATCTTGAGCACTATTTTTGTTCACCGACCGACACCGCATCATCGGGTCCGCATGGCAAATGAATGCTGTCATTGATCAATGGGGTAGTGGCCGTGACGGCATACGATTTCTGTTGTTCCTCCAGAGGAATGAAAAGCGAAACCTTTCCCTCCTCGTCCGACGTAACAGCCCGGCCATCCACCTTCACCGTGGTGTTTTTGAGATATTGTGAATGAACTGAATCCCACAGTGAGAAACACACATTGCCATAGACAGAAGGATTGCGATGGATGTTCAGCACCACATTGGGGGTTAATGTCAGGGTGGTGTCAAGATTCATGAAGTCCTGACAAGCGAACGTCATGCGCACCTCTTGGTTCAGATAGTGATGAGGAATATTGGTAAATGTGGCTGAGCCATCAATCGAGTGGATGGTGTCCGTTTTCGATTCGTTGTCCAGCGTGATGGTGACGACGGCATCTTTCAGCGGAGGCAGATTCTCGTTATGCACCGAAACCTCGTTCAGTTTCAATTCCACATTGACCGGTCGACCGCTTATCCACACGCCGACTATTGCTGCCACAACTGCAATAATGCCCACCACCCAGACAATGGCTTTGTGGATGAGGAGTCGCTTATGTCGTTGCCAGATGGCATCGAACTCCACACCAAGCAGTTTGGAGATGAGTTGCACGTAGGCACGCTGCTTGTTCAGCCACGGACATGGGATATTCGTGAAAGGATAGGTTTGTGTCTGTTCATGGATGTTGGCACCCAAAATCTCTGGAAGACCTAATGTGTCCACCACAGGATTGAAGCACTCCGTGTCTTCATTCCCACTGTGTGGTTCACCTTCCACAATGAAGAAGTGAATCTGCTTTGTTCGTCCCAGTTCGTGGAAGAAGGCGATTTCCTTGCCCACCCATTCCGACTTCGCAGAGTTGGGCGAACAGATGACAATCAGGTTTCGCGATGCCCGCAGCCGCTCCTGAAGTTCCTCCGACAACCCTCCAGGCTGAATGTCCGTCGGTGCAAAGAATACAGGCTTGATGGGCGTGCGGCTCCATCCATGCTCACTGCACAGCGTGGCAGGCATCCTGTAATGCTCCAATTTCTGCTGCACTCGCTTGCCCCATGCGGTATCCTTGGAGTTGTAACTGATAAAGGCAAAGTATTTGTAGGTCTGTTCCATATGTTGTGTGCTATTGTTCTTTCATTTTCTGTTCCTAATACCTTTTCAAAGATGGCTGATGCGTTGGAATAGCATTCCATTGTCATGGAGGTCTCCATGTCGGAGGCAAAGATACGCTATTTCGTCCGAACCAACAAAAAAGGCGGGGATTTTTTCCCCGCCTCTAGTTATTATGAAATTCTTAGTAGTCAGCCTCCTCGTCGTCGAAACCTTCGGGACACCAGTTGAGGTCTCCGGTGCTTTGATTGCTCAATGAGGTGACGCTGCGACTCAGGCAGATGATGTAGGTCTGCTCCGTTGCCCCCACCTGCAAGCCCGTTGCGTTGGTGGGCTTTACGTCGGAAAGCTCACGAGGGTAACGACGTAAGGCTCGTGAGCTTAGTGGAGGAGAGGATGAGTTAGGAGTGAGAAGTTTGGAGTGGGCAGTTAGGGGTCAGGCACTTTCCATGTGGAAGTAGAAGTGGGGGCCGTGGAGGTCTTCCATGTCGGAGGCGAAGATGTTGAAGTCAATGCGGATGTGTTCGCGGTGGGGGAAAGGTACGGAGATGATGGCATCGGCTTGGGTGTGGGTGCCGGAGGGTGGGGCGACGATGGTGAGTTCGTAGCGTTGGGAGACTTGCCCGATGAACTGGTTGAGGAGGGTGGCGGCGCTGATGGTGTCGCTGCTGTTTTCCACGCTGATGTGTACGGGAAAAGGTATGGATGAATGTGTTTTGTCCATAAAATGGTGTATTTTATCATAAATAAGGTTAAAAAACGGGGCTTTGGGGTAGCGGCAAACTTTTTAACACTTATCTTTGCAACTGATTTTGCTGCAAAGGTACGATTTAGTGAGCGAAAGTTAAGTAATTTATGGTGAAAATAGCGCTTTTTTGTGTGGTCATTGTGGGAGTGGCGGTGCTTTTGTTGAGTGTCCGTGTGCTGCTGAAACGAAACGGACGTTTTGTGAAGACACATGTGAGCCAGTCGAAAGCGATGCGTGAGCGGGGTGTGACATGTGTGCAGAGCCAAGATTTTGCCATGCGACAGGAATCGCCTTATGCGGTGAAAGAGGTTGAAAGTTGAAAATTGACAATTGAGATAGAGAACATTTAAAATTCAAATATGAGAAAAACTTTTACACTTGTCCTTTGTGGACTTATGATGGGTGCTGTGGCCGCTTCGGTTGTTTCATGCACCAACACGAATGAGGAACCTTCGAGTGCTGTTACGCCAACTAAGGCTGTGGAGTCGAAGGGACAGAATTACAAGATTGCCTATGTGCTGATTGATACGCTGACTTCGCAGTATCAGAAGTGCAAGGATCTTGAAGAGGAATTCACTAAGAAGCGTGCGAATGCCGAGAGCACCATCAATTCGAAGGGAAAGGCTTTCACGACGCAGATGCAGGAGTTCAACCGCAAGTATCAGAGCAACCAGTTCACGCAGCAGCAGTTTGAGGCTGAGCAGGCTCGTCTGGCTAAGTTGCAGCAGGATTTGCAGGATTTGCAGGCTCGTTTGAGCAATTCGCTGCAGGAGGAGTACCAGAAGGAGTTCCAGGCTTTGACCGACACGATTCAGAACTTCACCAAGTCGTATGCGAAGGAGAAGGGTTATGACTTCATTCTCTGCAAGTCTTCAGGCATTGACAATGTGCTCTATGCTAACGAGGCTTACGACGTGACGGACGAGGTGGTGAAGGCCCTGAACAAGCGTTACGAGAAGGATGCTCCAAAGAAGGATGATAAGAAGGACAAGAAATAACTGAAAGAATTACTTTCAAACAGCGGGTTAAACAAGATTTTGTTTGACCCGCTGTTTGTTATGATGACACACATTGATGCTGTAAAGGCAACGCCGTTACCACTCCATTGATTTCTCCGTTTCTGATTGATTGGTTTCCTCGTTGTCTATTAATTGGGAAGCCCGTTGCCATTTGAGGGGTGTTTCGTTCTCCTCGAATGGGCTTTTGTGTGTCTCTGAATTGATAGAAAATGAGTCAATAAAAAAGGGCTACCCCGTTTCTCACGAAAAAGAATAGCCACAACACAAACACAAAATAAAACACGACAAACGGTTCTGGTTTTACCCAGAACGTTGTTCTGGAACGCATCAGGGTGACCCCCGATGCGTTAGATGTTTACTGTATACCGTCGGCGCGGAGTTTCTCTTGCCATTTCCACGCTGAACGCAGAATGTCGTCGAGCGGGGTGTCGGCACTCCATCCGAGCACCTTGTTGGCTTTGTCCACATTGCCCCAGATGGCTTCGATGTCACCCTCGCGACGTGGTGCATACTCCCATGGGAGTTTTACGCCTGTTGCTTTTTCGAAACCTTCGACAATCTCCAGCGTTGAGTAGCCGTGACCTGTACCGATGTTGAACACCTCAACAGGGTCAGTCTCCTGTTCGAGCACACGCTGCATGGCCTTGACGTGAGCCTTGGCGAGATCCACCACATAGATGTAGTCGCGGATGCAAGTCTTGTCGGGCGTGTTGTAGTCGTTGCCGAAAATCTTCAGTTGCTTGCGGATGCCGATAGCAGTCTGAGTAACGAATGGTATGAGGTTCATGGGCACGCCATTTGGCAACTCGCCGATGAGTGCAGATGGGTGTGCGCCGATGGGGTTGAAGTAGCGAAGAATGACGGACTTGATGGGAGCACCCGAGTGGATGTAGTCCTGAATGATTTCCTCGTTGATTTGCTTGGTGTTGCCATAAGGAGAGAGTGCCTTCTGGATGGGTGCCTGTTCGGTCACTGGAAGATTCTCCTTGGTAGGCTGACCATAGACGGTGCAGGATGATGAGAAGATGATGCCCTTGCCACCATACTTGACCATGAGTTCCAGCACATTCATCAGCGAGTTGAGGTTGTTGCGGTAGTAGAGCAGTGGTTTTTCCACCGATTCGCCTACAGCCTTGGAAGCAGCAAAATGGATGCAGCCTTTGATGGGATATTTCTTGAAGACGGCTTCAGTTGCGGCAAAGTCGTTGAGGTCCACTTTCTCAAAAGCGGGACGAGTGCCTGTGATTTTCTCGATGCCGTCAACCACAGAAGCGTTCGAGTTAGATAAATTGTCGATGATGACCACGTCGTAGCCTGCCTGCTGGAGCTCCACTGTGGTGTGTGAACCGATGAAACCTGTTCCGCCGGTCACGAGGATTGTCTCTTTCATGTGTTATGTGTATGTTTAATAATTAGTGTTTCCAAACTTAAGGGCTGAAGAACGAATCTCCGTGTTCCTTTGCTTGTGGTGTTGCAAATATAAAACAAAAGATTCGTTCTTCACCCCTTGTCGGGTGTTTATTTTTGAGAAAAATGCACTTTTTGTAAAAAAAACCCTTTTTTTCTTACTTTATGATGAATTTGATGCGGCATTCATCGCCTGCCTCAGTGATGGCAGTGGCAATATAGATGCCGCGCGGGAGTGTTGACACAGCAACGCTGACGAAGTGGTCGTTGGAGCGACTGAACTGGGTGCCTTTTGCCGACAGACCAGAAGTGTTGTAGATGCTGACTTGTCGGATGGGCGAGTCTTCACTCTTCACGTTAACCGCACCACCCACATAAGCGATGGTGATGCCTCCTTCCTTCGTGTAAGAACGGATTTCGTCGGGTTCTGGTTGAGGTGCAATATAAAGAGTGTCGTAGAAACCAATCAGGTTGCTCTCCGCGATGGTCGGTATATTCATCACGTAGGTGTCGTTAGAACCGTCAGGATAGCGTCCGAAACTCTGAATGCCCGTGTGGGTATCGTAAGTGAGGACATCAGAGTATTGGGTGGTGCTGATGATGACATCGCCGCCAGCGGCTTCCAGTTTGAAGTTGGTGTGAATTTCTGTTGTGTTGTCCAACTTGTCACACCAGATAATCTTGAAGCCATGAGCAGGAATGATGGTGTTGAGGGTCGCATCGTCCGAAGGCACCTGATACTTGTTGGGCTTCTTCACGTTGTCGGAGATGTACATGCCTGCAATGTCGATGTCTTCGTCGGTGGTGTTGACAAGTTCAATCCAGTCGTTCTTCTTGAAGTAGTCGTTCACGTACATGGAGTTGGCTGCACCCACTTCATTGATGCGTACGGGCGTGATACCTTCTGCCAGCATTTCTTCTTCAGATACTTGCTCGAAGCAGGCTCTGAGTTTCTGTGTGCCCGAAAGCGGCAGCGTGTATTCCTCGTTGGTGGAGACGAAGGTGCTGCCATCGCTGGATTCGGTAGTGACTGTGAGCGATGCGTTCCACATGATGTCGGTGGAACCAGTGCTGTTATTGTGTACTTCAACTGCAATCACATTACTGCCCTTCTGGAAGAAGGATGGATTCAACTCGAGAGTGCCAGTATCTGGGTTGTCAGGTGCATAACTGGATGCAAAGGTGTCGTATTTGACTGTGCCTGAAGGCATGTTGTAGCGTCCAGCTTCATGACCATTGACGTACACCACCATACCGTCGTCGATAGTGAAGTCGAGCGTGTAAACATCTGTGGAAGCAGGTGTGTTGGTGACATTGAATGTCTTGCGGAAGTAGTAAGTGGAGAGATTGCCTGTCACATCGCTGGTTGTGATGTCGGGATGCATATTGTTGTAGTCGTAACCGATGATGGCAGACCCCGACTTCCACCCTGTGATGTCAAAGTTTTTCGCTGTCCAGTCTTCGCCATCCAGCGAACCGCCATCGTAGTAACTCCATTTGGTGCCAGCAGCGAAGAGGGTCGCCTGAGTTCCGTCCACAGGCTTGCTCCATCCGACGAAACGGTAGCCAGCAGGAGCTACGGCCTTGATCTTGGCAGGTGCGAATACATAACCGTTAAATCGAGAATAAGGTATCTCGATGTCGTTCAGCATAATCTTTGCGTCTGGATGGTTGACTGACAGATTGGCGGTAATCTTTGCGGTGGTGGAAAGCTTCATCTCCGAACGCTCCTTCAGCTGCGTCATCCTGTTGCTGTTGTAGCTGGCTGTCAGCGTGCTCTTGAGGTTATTGGCTGTGCTTCTGGGATCTACATATCCACCCTGACTGAGGTAATTGCTCATCTCATCAACGATGGACTGCACCTTGTCGGGTTGGAATACTGAACCACCCATGATGGAATACGTGTCGATGAATCTTTTGCGGAATGTGGCATTCTGCAGCAGATTCTTAAACATGGTGACTAATTTGATTTGTAAGGTGAGGGATGTTCCGTCGATGTTTTCGCCAGTAGCGTAATTATAGCCATACAGCCTGTCGAAAGTGTGGTATTCCCTGCCGAAGAAATAATCGAAAGGATTGGATGATCCGAAGGCACCGTCAAGGTCGAACAGGACAAAACGGAACTTTCCGTTGTTCCGGTCGCGGAAGCCCTTCACATTGTTGCGAGGCCAGTCGTTTCCTGACAGATAGAGTTCTGCAGCCATATAGTTGATGAACTCATTCATGTCAACCAATTGGCATATCTCTTCATAGGTGCTCTCGTTGGTTGCTTTTGCGCTGAGGCTCACCAGACGGAGGAATGCCTCGTCGGTTCCACGTTTCTGCACGTAGCCAGAATCGGGTGAAATCTCAAACTGATCCATCTCGTCGGTGTCGATGCCGTAGTTTGCATAAGCATAGTCCTTGTTGTTGGGTTCGCGCATGTTGATGACGGCATGGCTGCTTCCGTTGATGTAAACATGCACAGGCTGCCACGACTGGTAATCGATGTCGATGCCGCTTCGGGCAACGATTTGCTGGAGTGCAGCGTCCTTGATGCGGCAACCGCTGTCATTACCTCCGTTGCGGATTTGTAGCGTCTTGTTCTTGAGATATGGCTTTTCTGCGAAGAACTGCACGGGGAATGAGTTCTGCAAGTCGTAAGTCTTTGTAGCCTTGAGCTTGAACGAATGGGGGTCCCATCCACGGCTCCAACCTCCACAGGCTGAGAAGTCACATTCTTGAGAAACGAGACACTCGTTGTCGGTGGTGATGTATTCGAACGAAACGGGACGATCCCAATCCATGTTCCAGTTACAGTTGTAATTTTTACCGTTGCCAGGTCGGCCATAAGGTCCTCCTGACGCGAACACTCCATATTCAGTGCTGTAGATGCCATCGGGATCGGTTACCACAGAGATGATGGGGAAAGGCTCGTTGCCATTATTATATAAATATGTACGTGTGACCACTGCGGATGGAAGATATCCATCTTTGAACAGACGGAAACGGAAACAAGTTGTGTAGTCGATGTTGAAGAGTCCTGTTTCCGACACTTGGCCATTGTCGAGTGTTGGTGTTGTGCCGTCAGTGGTGTATTTCAGCGTGGCACCCGCTGGAATGTTGACACAGATTTGGAGATTGCCCTGGAAGAGTTGTCCATCTTTGTCCACAATGGGTGCATCTACCTGGTCTGTTGCAAAGCCTCCGTTCACCTCGTTGGAGTAACCTGGTGAAGGTGCTCCTGTTTCCATCCACGTGTCTCCACCGTCCGTTGTGCGGGCGTATGATATACGTGAAATGGCTTTGGGATATTCTTGCTGTGCGATGATTTTCTTACCATCAGTGATGAAGATTTTACCGCCATCGCAATCCAGTTTGTCATCAATCTGGTAGAGCGCATACGGAGTCCACACTTCGAAGTGGTCGAAGTGGAGCATGGCGAAACCATGAGGAGGCAGAGACTCGTGGTCGTCTCTCAGGCGGTGCTTGGTCAGGTTCTGTTCATCATCGGTCACATAGAGCCCTGCCAGTGAAACACCCTTGTCGGTGGGGTTGTAGAGTTCCACCCAACTGCCATAGTTCTGTGATGGGTCGCGATAGACATCCACATTCGCTGCCATGAGTTCATTGATGATGATATTCTCGGCAGTAGGTTCATTCTTGACAACGGTCACCTTGCATTGTGCAACTGCTCCCTTGCCGTCTTTTGCGATGGCTTTGATATAGCAAGTGCCGAAGCCCACCGCTTGAATCTCTCCCTTGCTGTTGACGGTGGCGATAGATGCGTCTGTTGACTCCCAGTTCACATTGCGGTATGTGGCATCCGTCGGATAGGTGGTGGCTGTCAGATAGTAAGTCTCCAAGATGGAGAGTTCGATGTCATTCTCAGAGAGTTCGATGGTGGTGACAGGATTGACCGTTCCCCAGAATTCCAGCGTCCAGTCGTCGAGACAGGTCCAGTCGTCGCTGATGGTGGTCTGCTTACGGATACCGATTTTCAGTTTGTTGTCGCTGCCCACCTGACATTCAACAGTGTTTTTGTATTTGCCGGCATTGAACCAGTAGTAGGCGGCTTCCATATTGTCCGGCACATAGCTGCCACCAACGGTAATATAGGACCATGCCTCCCAATCCCATTCTTCATGGCCTCCCACCATCTTGGCGCTTCCGCCCAGACTGTAGCTGTTCATGCCCGAACAGAGGGGGACGATGGGTGTGCTATAGTCATTGATGGACGATGTGGCATACAATTGTGCATGCTGATATTGGGAATAGTTGCCCGAAGAGTATTTGTTGTAGTCGGAGTTCGTATCACCCATGCGATAGAAAGCATTGAGGATTACACGGTATTTGCCTGCCGGAAGCCCTTCAATGTCCTGATAGCTGTCATAATTCTTCCCGTAGTGTTCAGCGTTCTCCCACGGGTTGTAGGCACTGAATTCTGTGCCCGACCATCCTGTGGTTCGGTCGTTGTTGTCAAATCTCGGATTGATGAGGTATTTGTCCGTCACGTCAATCCAAGCTTTGTTTTCCTGCGCGAAACCTGCCAAGGAGGCTGTCGCAAGCAGCAATGTAGTAAATAGTTTCTTCATATTGTTTGGTTTTGTTTGGATAGTTTCTTTGTTGTCAGCGTTTGGATGCTTTATGTTAGTTGTTAGCGTTTGTATGTTTTGTTAGTTGTCAGCGTTTGGGTGCTTTGTCAGTTCGCCGTTTCTTGTATTCTGGTTTCTTCCAGAAGTTTACACCCAGAAGATATTTGATGGTACCATAGGTGTTGGTCAGACCGAACTTGTTTTTCCTGTAGGAATATGTGTGCGCCTCGACAATGAGACCACTGAACATGCGTGTGTTGTTCCAGAAGAACGATAAGCGTATGTTCAGGTCGGTGGAGAGGTTGTTGATGGTCAAGTGCTTGAAATCGAGGGGTTCGGTGATACTTGACTTTCGGTAACCCAAGCAGGGAATGACTGATGTGGCGAAGAGCACGTTGCGCCCTATCACGCAGTTGAAGTTGTATCCCACACTCACACCGTAATCTTTATAATTCACGTGACTGAAAAGGAGGGTGGAGTCGATGTCGGCCTTGATGTAGTCAGGTAGTTCGTCCTTGTCGAAGTGGATGTCCTGACGGTTGTACTGGATGCCCACACTCCAACTCCCGCAACTCTTGCGCTGTACGGCGTTGGCACCGAAAGCGGCAGGCCACGAGAAGTGACGGTTGTTAAAGAAATAGATGGCACTGAAGCCGTTGCATCGGCTGTCCAGTCCATGGAAGGCTCGCTCCTTGCCCTTTGTGCTGATGCCACTCACGCTCCTGATTTCCGCACTTTTTCCTGAGTTGAACATGTAGTATTCGGCAAAGATTTTCGCCGTGTGGATGACAAACGTTTGCCGGAGCGATGTGCCGTTCGTTTTGCCAGCCCTGATACCAATGTCGTTCAGGTTCCACACTGCACCATAACCGAAGATGCTGTAGTAGACGAATCCTCCGAGGATGACCGACGGGTCAGACTGTATAATCATCGTGTTGCCCGTTTTCGACGACCGCATGAAGTAGTAGTCATGCCAATACGAGAGTTCCATCTGTGCCGTGAGGTTATACTTCTGTGGAGTGACGTAGCTGGTGTCACAATCCATGAAGAAATGGTTCACACCATCCATAGCACGTGTCAAGAAAGGTTTACGTCTGGCATTGACCGACACACCTTTCAGCATCGTGGCGCTGTCAGTTAGGCTTTCCATATCGATGCTGTCAATGACATCTTCTGTCATCGTCACACCACCTCTTTCTGTAGGCACCGAATCAGTCTGGGCCATGCAGTCGACAGGTGCGGATATTCCAAGCGCGACCATCCACAACATTATGATGACGAATCTCTTCATGGGTTATATCTTTCCTAAGATTCTGTCCATCACCCAGTTGGTGGGGGTGGCACTCATCGAGTCGCAGTCACACGCTTGCTCGCCTCGCAGGTGCTTGACCACTTTCTCAATCAACCCCATTTGCACATGAGGTGGATTGGGCACCGTGATTTTCTCTTGTCCTCGTTCCGTGTCGAGCACGATGGGCTCATAGTCAAACACGGAAAAGACAATTTTTCCTTTCGTTCCCACGATGGAGATGCGGTCTCTCCGTGCTGATTCGTGTGCCACGAAACACCAAGAACCACTGCCAGAGAGTCCATTGGCAAAGCGGAAACAGGCGTTGAATGTGTCTTCCACCTTGTAAAGCCCAGCCATGTTTTGACAATAACCTTCCGCCTCGATGATGGCTCCGAACCAGTATTGCAACAGGTCTATCTGATGGGAGGCCAAGTCGTAGAAATAACCACCTCCGCCGGCCACTTCGGGTTGCAGTCGCCAAGGCAATTCCTTACCGCTCTCGTAGTCGAGTTCGCGAGGAGGCACCGCAAAACGGATTTGTACCGTCAGGATTTTTCCAATCTCTCCACCCGACACAATCTGCTTCACACGTTCGAAGTAAGGCAAGTAGCGACGGTAGAAAGCCACAAAGCATGGAATGCCAGTCAGTTCGCTGATGCGGTTCACTCGCAAGCACTCTTCATAACTGGCAGCCAAAGGCTTTTCGATGTAGGCAGGCTTGCCAGCCTTCATAGCCATCACGGCAAATGTGGCATGAGAGGATGGGGGAGTGGCGATGTAGACAGCGTTCACTTCTGGGTCGTTCACCAGCAACTGAGCGTCTGTGTAATATCTTGCGATATGGTGACGTTCGGCATACGACTTCACCTTCTCCTTGTCTCGGCTCATCACAGCGACCACTTGGCTACCTTCAATCTTGCCGAAGGCAGGCCCGCTTTTCTTCTCGGTCACTTCGCCGCAACCGATGAATCCCCATTTCACTGTGCTTAGATATTCCATGTTCTTGGTGGAAAGGGCTGATTGATGCCCATAATGCCGTGCAAAGTTATGAAATAATCCTTAAATCTAATTCCTAATTCCCAATAATTCACTACCTTTGCCCCCAAATTAACAAAAAAGGATTCATTTTATATGGCTCGAAACAAAAAGAAACAACTTCCAGTGCTGGAGCAAGTGACCATCACAGCCTGTGCTGCCGAAGGCAAAGCATTGGCTCGAGTGGATGATAAGGTGGTTTTTGTGCCCTTTGTTGTGCCAGGCGATGTGGTTGACTTGCAGGTGAAAAAGAAGAAGAATTCCTACATGGAGGCTGTAGCCATTAAATTCCATGAGAAATCTCCTCTGCGCACAGAGCCCCGTTGCCGCCACTATGGTGTGTGTGGCGGTTGCAAGTGGCAATGCCTCCAGTATGAGGAGCAACTCAAGGCCAAGCAGCAGCAGGTGTACGACAATCTCGCCCGCATTGGCAAAGTGGAGTTACCTGAATTTCAGCCCATTCTCGGCAGCAAAAAGATATATGGCTATCGCAACAAACTGGAGTTTGGATTCTCCAACAAACGTTGGCTCACCGATGAGGAAGTGAAGCAGGATGTGAAGTATGATGTGATGGACTCTGTTGGTTTTCATATTACAGGTGCATTCGACAAGATTCTCGACATCACCGAGTGTCATCTGATGGACGATATCAATAACCAAATCCGCAACGACATTCGTCAATATGCGTTGGGAAATGGACTGGAATTTTACGACTTGCGACAGAACCGTGGACTCCTTCGTTCACTCATGATTCGAACCTCCAACACAGGCGAACTCATGTTCCTTGTGCAGTTCAGAATCGACACTCCTGAAGAGCAGGAACAAGCCGACAAATTGATGCAGCATCTCAGTGAAACCTTTCCTCAAATAACATCGCTCCTTTACGTTGATAATCATAAAGCTAACGATACGTTTGGCGACCAAGAAATCCATGTTGTGAAAGGCAAGAATCACATCTACGAGCAGATGGAAGACCTTCGCTTCAAAGTGGGGCCAAAATCGTTCTATCAGACCAACACGGAACAAGCTTACGAACTCTACAAAGTGGCCCGCGAATTTGCCTTTGGAGAGGGGGACGAAACAGCATCAGAAAAGCCGCTCGTGTACGACCTTTATACAGGCACAGGCACCATCGCCAATTTCGTTGCCAAACAAGCCCGTCAAGTTATCGGCATAGAATATGTGCCAGAAGCCATTGAGGATGCCAAAGTGAACTCCGACATCAACGGCATCACCAACACCCTTTTCTTTGCAGGCGACATGAAAGATATTCTCAATCGCGACTTCATCGAAGAACATGGGCGTCCAGATGTCATCATCACCGACCCTCCACGTGCAGGCATGCATCAGGATGTCATCGACACCATTCTCTTTGCGGCTCCGCAACGCATCGTCTATGTGAGTTGCAACCCTGCCACACAGGCTCGTGACCTTCAACTGCTTGATGTCGATTACAAAGTAGTTAAAGTACAACCCGTTGACATGTTCCCCCACACTCAGCACGTGGAAAATGTCGTATTATTAGAAAGAAGATGAGCAACTATTCCGATTATAAACGAGCCAATCATTACACCACCTACACGGTGAAGGAACCTGCAGAACTGCTCCAGTTCCTCCTGACCGCCATTGCTGGCATCTCGCGCACCAAAGCCAAAGAATATCTTAGCCAGCGAATGGTGTATGTGAACAATCAGATTGTCACACAGTTCAACCATCCTTTGCAGAAAGGGCAAATTGTGCAAGTCTCCCAGAACCGCCACAAGCGGACTGTGACGAGCGACAAGATACATATTGTCTACGAAGACGCCTTCCTCATCGTGATAGAGAAAAAGGAGGGGCTTCTCACCAACAGCATGGAAGGCAGCCGTCAAGATAGCGCAAAGAGAATACTCGACGAATATGTGCGTCGGCAGAACAGGACTTTTGCCGTCCATACCGTCCACAGACTTGACAAAGGCACCTCTGGACTGCTCATCTTTGCCAAGCGGCGCGACATCCAGAAGATATTTACCGACAACTGGCACGACATCGTGCTCGACCGCCGTTATGTGGCCGTCGTCCAAGGAGATGTACAACAGAATACGGGTACAGTTGAATCATGGCTCACCGAGGGAAACAGGTGTGTCACCCAATCTAGCCCTGTCGATAATGGCGGAAAATATGCGGTGACACACTACAAGACCTTGCAGCGCAGAAACGGTTATTCTCTGATTGAACTGAAACTCGAAACGGGGCGTAAGAACCAGATTCGTGTCCACATGCAAGACATCGGCCACCCCATCGTGGGCGACTTCAAATATGGCTATCAGAACCCCGATGCCGAGCAGAATGCAGCTCACACATCACCAGCCAAGCGCATCTGTCTCCATGCCTTCACCATCGCTTTCCGGCATCCCATCACAGGCGAATTCCTGAAGTTCGAGACACCCTATCCCCCCGAATTCAAGCAACTGCTTCGCTGACCTCAGTTCCTCGGTCTTCCATACCTCTTGGGGATGTAGTAATACTGTTCTCTGTACACCACCTTGTAGTAGTCGCCCGTTTCACCCACGCAGCGCAGGTAGTCGCCCGTGTTGAAATGCGGTGCCGAACTGCCCGTCCATTTCGTCGATTCATCAGGACGGAAACGCAGGCACACCCTGTCTCCAGCAACGACGATGTTGCTGTAAGACGTAGCTCTTGCGCTGCTTGAACTTTGTGTGCCTCGTGGACGTGCATATTGCTTGGGCACATAGTAATAATCGCCTCTGTACTTCACCTTGTAGAAGTCACCCACTTGCCCCGCACATGGAAGTTTGTCACCCGTGTTGAAATGCGGTGCCGAAGTTCCCGTCCATTTCGTCCCGTTGTCGGGACGGAAACGCAGACACACATTGTCGCCCGCAATCACCACCTCACTCTGAGCCTGCACATACAGTGCCGCCAATGCCATCAAACAAAGAATCGCAATCTTTTTCATACAATTTCGGTTTTTAGGAGTTAATAATTAATTAATAATTGATATGCTGTATGTTGTTTCTCTTTTGTGGCATCATTTTGTCTCAAACTTTCCCTCAATGATGGCAATGGCCAATTCGGCCCACACCCACAAGTTCTTGTTGTAAAGCCCCTTAAATTCCGACAGCGGAACAGGATTTTTTGTGCCCAGTTCTATGGTGGCGCTGGGGCGATGGAATCGCACCTCTACCTCGTCTCCCCACGAACCGCATTCGGGCGATGTGTCAGAGCCATAGAGTGGGTAAGCCGTGTGGCGTTTGATGATGTTGGCCATTTTTAGAGCCAGGTCGTTCACCTGCTTCGGGGCATTTTTACATCCGTGATAAACCAGATTGCCACACGTGTGGTAGTTCAGGAAGCAGGCATACTCACGCTCTTGTGCCACCTCCATCAGCAGATTCGACTCGACTTCCGTCAGAGGTTCCTTCCCGGGGTAATGAGAGTAGTTCTTGCTGGGTTTCCGTTTCCTGTCCTTGCCAAATCCGTTGTGGAAATTGCGGTTGATGTCAACCCCTCGTGCATTTGACTTGATTTGATCATGCTTGATACCAGCCTTTGTGTTGGCTTTCACCCATTCTTTCACATCGGCAGTCACGGCTCCAACCTCTCCTCGTTGAGCTATCTCCACCCCGTCAGGGTTGGTCATGGGGATGATGACAAAACAGACATCTTCCAGCAGCTGCTTCAAATCCTGCCCGTTGAAGTTCCCCGTTTCGTGATTCCTGACGTAATACTCCAACATGGACATCACCAATTGAGCTGACATATATTCGCGGGCATGCATTGCTGCCTGTACCATTACGTGATACTGGGCCTCATGGTTACCCAAATACACCACGGGAATTCCTCTGCCCTGATAAGTCTCGCTTCTCATCTCAAATCTGATGCATTCTGGCCACACCTCTTGCATCACCTGTAAGTCCTCCAGCATTTCCTCATAAGAATAAATCTGCTTCGTTCTGTCCACGATGTCCCCATGTGGAGGGGTCTTCCTCTGAACAACGACAGTTGAGTCCTTCGTGCTCCCAGTTGTACACGAAATGGCATTGCTTGTTTCCCTGCCCGAATCGGGCATGCCTTGTCCGTTGTTTTCTTTGATGTTCCCTTGGCAACTGAGGCATATCAGCAACATCACAATGGTAGACAAATAAGTTCTCTTTTTCATGTTCAGATGATGGATTAATAAGGCATTTAAGCCTCCTTGGTTAGTTTCGACGGCAAAATTACAAAATTATAGTGAGAACGACAAACGAAACAATAAAAACTTGTAATTGCAAATCCTCAGTTTCTTCAATTGACAGTTTTATGGGGCACTTTTCTTGAGAATATCAAAAAATGTCAAAATAATGGTTGTATTATAGCATAAAAATTTTTTTTGTTCGAGAAATGGGCAGTCGTTATAAAACTGTCAACTGAGGAAACTGAGGAAAGAGGACGTTTTTGAGGCTTTCGGTATCGATTACTCGGTATTGGTGACGCCGATTTTTCGATGGCGACAGTGTCGATTAATCGAGAGTGGGAGCATCGATCTGTCGATGATGGTAGTGGAGTGGGTGTACATGTGGCAGTCCATTGATTTTCTGTTGATTGAACATTCAAGCGTGTTGTTAGCATCACAGATTTAGCGAATCCTGCTTTTCCCGTACACAATAGGACGCAGTTCCTCAATGTCGTTAAGTTCACGGGCATACCCTCAGTAGGCTCATGGGCTCTACGGCGTTAGGCCCATGAGCTTTACGGCGTAGGGGATATGGGGGGACTGCTTGGGTACAAAATGCGATGTGGTGGTTGATTGGGTGAATGGCGGAAAGTGGTCGTATTCTTGAGATGGCAAAGGTGGTGTAATTTGTAAAATGGGGATAAATAAATGGGGCGTGAATGTGATAAAAAGTGTAAAACTTTTGAATTTTCGGAATAAAAGTGCTATATTTGCACACTTTTTTACGCGTAAAGTATGAGGCAATTAAAAATCACCAAGTCAATCACGAACCGTGAGAGTGCTTCGTTGGATAAGTACTTGCAGGAAATCGGTCGTGAGGAGTTAATCACTGTTGAAGAAGAAGTTGAACTGGCTGCGAAGATTCGCAAAGGCGGTGTCGAGGGCAGAAGAGCCTTGGAGAAACTGACTAGAGCGAACCTTCGTTTCGTCGTTTCTGTGGCCAAGCAGTACCAGAATCAGGGCTTGAGTTTGCCCGACCTCATCAACGAGGGTAATCTGGGTCTGATCAAGGCTGCGGAGAAGTTTGACGAGACGCGCGGTTTCAAGTTCATCAGTTATGCTGTGTGGTGGATTCGCCAGTCCATTCTGCAGGCATTGGCTGAGCAGAGCCGTATTGTGCGTCTGCCGCTGAACCAGGTGGGTTCGCTCAACAAGATTGGCAAGGCTTTCTCGAAGTTTGAACAGGAGAATGAGCGTCGCCCTTCGCCTGAAGAGTTGGCTGCACAGTTGGACTTGCCAGTGGACAAGGTGGCTGACACGATGAAGGTGAGCGGACGTCACATCAGTGTGGACGCGCCTTTCGTGGAGGGTGAGGACAACAGTCTGCTCGACATCTTGTCGAACCCCGATTCTCCATCAGCAGACCGTATGCTGGTGACGGAGTCGTTGCAGAAGGAGATTGAGCGTGCGCTTGATACGCTGACGGTGCGCGAGAAGGAAATCATCAAGATGTTCTTTGGATTGGGCGAGCCGGAGAAGACGCTGGAGGAGATTGGCGAACGCTTCAATCTGACCCGCGAACGTGTGCGTCAGATTAAGGAGAAAGCCATCCGCCGTCTGCGCTCGCAGTCGAAGAGCAAATTGCTGAAGACGTATTTGGGATAATTGACAATTGATGATTGACAATTGGTAATTGGGAATGAGAGAATGAAGAGATTTTTTGTATGGAGTGCCTTGCTGTGCCTGATGTTTGCTGTGCCTGCGTGTGTTTCGGCAAAGAAAAATCCTCAGGCTTATGGAAAGGGTAAGGCGACAATTTATATTTTTGGTGTGAGCCAGATGCTGACCGATAGTGTGGTGTACATCACCAACATCAATCAGGTGGACAGCATCGATTTGGAGCGGAAGACCAAGTTTCTGCCGTTTCGTTCGGAGTTTAGCCTGCAACTGAAAGAGTATATGGAGGGCCAGTTGGCTCTGAACCACCAGACAACCTGCGTGTTTTATGCTTCGAGCCGTAAGAAACTGTCGAAGAAATTCTACAAAATAAAGAAGCGTTATCTGGACGATCCTTACAAGAAGATTGTGATGGTGGATGAACGCTATTTCACATTCAAGCATCCTTTGGACGCTGTTTCTGGAGCAGCATCGGCGGAGGAATAGGAGGATGCGGCTGATGAGGAAAAGAGAACGGATACCGTGCCGATGCGTTGACATGAATGGTCGGCAAAGAATATGGGCAGTTGTGACAATGGTTTTGGCCATCGTCGCAACTGGCTTGTTTTCGGCCTGTCAGAAAGATGAGGGGACGCAGCCACCGCAGTATGACACATCGATGGCCGAGAGCCGCACAGTGATGGTTTACATGGCGGCAGAGAACAGCATGTCGGACTATGTGAGCAGTGATATGCGTGAGATGCTGGATGGAATGGCCTCGAAAGTTTTCTATCCAGGTGACCGCATCGTGGTGTATGTGGACGATAACACGTTGCCGCGCATTTACTTGATTGACAACACCACAAACGTGACTTCGCCTGCTAACTTGCAACCGGTGAAGACGTATAGCGAAGATGTCAATTCGGCCTCGGCTGAGCAGTTGGGTGCCTTCGTTTCCTATGTGAAAACGAACGATAAGTATAAGGCCGATAGTTACGTGTTGGTGATGTGGTCGCATGGAACGGGCTGGATTCCCTCTGATTATAGCGGAGATGTTTCCAGCCAATCGTTGCGGAGATCGTTTGGTGTGGACAACGGATATAATTATACAAGTGGCAACAAGATTGATGAAGGCTATAAGATGAACATCCCAGATATGGCGCGTGCCTTGGAAGAGCAGGGTGGAGTGGACGTCATTCTGTTTGATGCATGTTTCATGCAGACGGTGGAGGTGGCATACGAACTGCGTCACGCTGCGGCGCACATCATTTCTTCGCCTGCCGAGATTCCCGGATTAGGCGCTGACTATTCGACGATGGTGCCAGCCATGTTCCAGAAGGATGACTATGCCACAAAAATGTTGGAGGCTTATTACAACAGGTATTGCAATGACCCTGCGTGCGGCATCGTGATTTCGAGTGTGAACACGGATGCGCTAGATTCCTTTGCTGCCTACGTGAAGCAGGTGGTGGCGTTGCATCGCGATGACTTGTTGAATGCTGACTACACTCATGTGTTGGACTATCTGCTTTATGGCGTGGGGCGTTGGGGAACGGACAATCCAGATTGTTACGACATGCAAGGGGTGATGAAGAATGTGATGAGTGAGGAGGAATTTGCCGTTTGGCAGGAGAAGGTATCTCAGGTGATAACCTGTATGCATACAAATTTTTGGTATAGTGGTAGACGCGGAGGATGGAAAACGTATCAAATCGAAGACCCGTCGCAGTGTTGCGGTGTATCGATGTTTATCCCGCTGAACAAATATGCAACGAACTCAGCCCGTTTCAACGACACGTATCTTGATATGGAGTGGGGAAAAGATGTGTGGGGAATTGAGAATTAGAAAACTGACAATGAAGAAAGTTTATTATAGAGTAGGGCGACACACGTATAGTGTCTGTTTCAAAGACGATAAGAACACGACGGATTTGCTGCCATCGAGTGAACCTTTCCGTTTGGACGATGAGCCAGCGGAGCGTGAACCTTTGCTGTTTGAACTGACGGTGGATGACAATTGGCGACCTGCACAGAAAGGTTCGGAGATTGGACAGTTTGACTGTGGTGGAAACAATCATGGCGTGTACAGATTGGACGATGGTGCTTACCAGATTCAGGTCAGCGATGTGTCGGACAGGCAATGTTGTCTACTGGAGGCGAAGTCCGACTTCTCTTCGGCTCAGGTGTGTCTGAATGGTGACTGGGTGATGCGCAACTTCGGCTTGAACAACGCGCTGATGATGATGTATGCTTTTGCAGGTGCCGACAAGATGACGGTACTGATGCATGCGTCGGTGGTGAGGAAGGACGGACGTGGCTATTTGTGCCTTGGTGTGAGTGGAACGGGTAAGAGCACTCATACATCGAACTGGCTCAAATATGTGCCTGGCACCGATTTGATGAACGATGATAACCCTGTGGTGCGCGTGTGCGACGATGGAGTGGCGCGTGTGTTTGGTTCGCCTTGGAGCGGTAAGACCCCTTGCTACCGTAATGTGGAGGCACCTATTGGTGGCTTTTTGCAACTGGAGCAGGCTCCTTATAACAATATCAGCCGCATGCGGGTTGTGGATGCTTTTGCTTCATTGCTGCCTTCATGCTCGGTGATGAAGTGGGACAGACGCGACTATGTGGGAACATGCGACACGGTGTCGCGCTTGCTGGAACTGGTGCCTGTGTTCTTTTTGAAAAATTTGCCTGACGAGGATGCTGTGCGGATGAGTTATGAGGCGATGACAGGAAAGGCGTATGCATAAACTGTCGGTTGACAACAAGGAGTTCCTTCCGATTGTGGTGGAAAGAGTGAGGGCAGGACAGTTGGCCACCATTATGGCGCGTGGTAACAGCATGCGCCCGTTTATTGAGGACGGTCGCGACAAACTGGTGTTAGGCAAACCTGACCATGTGAAGGTGGGCGATGTGATTCTGGCCGAAGTGGAGGAGGGGCATTTTGTGTGTCACCGCATTGTACAGATGGCTGATGGGATGGTGACTATGCGTGGTGACGGTAATCCTGTAGGCACAGAGGTCTTTCCTGAAGCGAATGTGCGGGCGAAACTGGTGCAAGTGATTAGGAAAGGGAAAACGTACACGCTGGACACATCGAGAAAGTGGAAGGTGTATTCGGCTGTGTGGCCAAAATTGCTCCCTGTGCGGCGATATCTGTTGGCTCTGTACCGTTTGCTTTGGCTGCATCAGTGGCCGGAACGATGGACAAAATCGCGCGCTGGACAATCAATGAAAACGTAACACATTATTTATAATATGAGAATCAAAAAAGGTTTTGAATTGCGCAATGTTTGTGGTGAGAACATCATCATTGCACATGGTTTGGAGAACATCGACTTCACAAAGGTCATCACGCTGAACGAGTCAGCGGCATTCCTCTGGAACAAGGTGGTAGATAAAGACTTCACCGAACAGGAGATGGTGGAGATGCTCCTGGCAGAATATGAGGTGGAGAAGCAGACAGCCGAAGAGGATGTGAAAGCGCTGGTGACCTCGTGGAAAGAAACAGGAATGGTGGACTGATATGGCGAAGGTACAGATAGAGCAATCGTGGCGCGAACGACTTCAAACGGAGTTTGATAAGCCTTATTTTGAGGAACTGATTCAGTTCGTCAAGCGGGAGTACGCGCAAGGCACATGCTATCCGCCTGGTGCTCTCATCTTCAATGCGTTCAATCTCTGTCCACTGCCGAAGGTGAAGGTGGTGCTCATCGGACAAGACCCTTATCACGAACCGGGACAGGCACACGGGCTTTGTTTCTCGGTGAATGACGGTGTGCCATTTCCTCCCTCGCTGCGTAATATCTTCCAGGAGATTCAGACAGACCTCGGTACTCCTGTGCCGCAATCGGGCAATCTGACCCGATGGGCTGAGCAGGGGGTGCTGTTGCTCAACGCTACGTTGACCGTGCGTGCTCATGCTGCAGCCAGTCATCAGAAACGGGGTTGGGAAGAGTTCACCGATGCTGTGATTCGTCTGGTCAGTGCCGAACGGGAACATGTGGTGTTCATCCTTTGGGGCAGTTATGCACAAAGTAAGGCGTCCCTTATCGATGCTACGAAACATTGTATCCTGCGTTCCGCACATCCATCTCCTTTGTCTGCCTATCGTGGCTTCTTTGGCAATCATCATTTCAGTATATGCAATCAATATTTACAACAACATGGTTTAACACCAATTCAATGGTAAGATTATGAAAAGATTATATTTAGCCATTATCATCTCCATCTTTGCTTTAGGTGCAGCATTTGCTCAAAAGCAGGTGAAGTCTGTCACCATTTTCGGTGATAGTTATTCTACATTTGAAGGCTATCTGATGCCTGAAAATAATCTGACGTGGTATCTCCTCGACCGTCAGCAGAAAGACAATGATGTGGTCACTGTGGAAAACACATGGTGGCATCAGTTGCTGAAAAAGAACGGTTGGAGACTCTGCATGAATAACTCCTACAGCGGTTCCACCATTTCCTCGTCGGGTTATGGAAAGGCTGATTATAGCGACCGTTCGTTTGTCACCCGTTCCACCAATTTGGGCGATCCCGACATCATCTTCATCTTTGGTGCTACGAACGACTCTTGGGTGCCATCGCCGATTGGTGAATATAAGTACAGCGGTTGGACGAGGGAAGACCTGAAATCGTTCCGTCCTTCGTTGGCAAAGATGCTTGACTTCATGACGAAGCGTTATCTGGGTGTGGAGATGTACTTCATCCTCAACAGTGAACTGTCGGATGCCATCAACGCTTCGGTTTTCACCATTTGCAACCACTATGATGTGCCAGTCATCGTGCTGCGCGACATTGACAAGAAGGCAGGTCATCCATCTATCGCTGGTATGAAGGCAATTGCAGATCAGGTGGATGCATTTGTACAGAAACAGCATGGCAAGAAAGATCAGTCAAAGAAATCGAAGTCGAAAAAGTGAAAGGTTGATGAAAAGACGTTTAATCTTACTGACATTGTTTGTTCAGAGCGTTCTTCTTGCGACGGCTCAGACTTCAGACTCCATTATGGCAGCCCATCTGCGCGAACGTGGAATTAACATCACGGATGGTAATTCTGTCGTGTTGCTGAAGAATGGGCATGATAAGTTTGAAGATATGTTTGAGGCTGTGAGGAATGCCCAATCGTTCATCCATCTTGAATATTTCAACTTCCGCAACGACTCTATCGCAGGACTCCTTTTTCATCTCTTGGCACAGAAAGCCGCTGAAGGTGTGGAGGTGAGAGCCTTATATGATGCGTTTGGCAATGCTTCCAACAATCAGCCTATCAAGAAGCAGATGCACGATTCCATCTGTGCGTTGGGCATTCAATTGGTCAAGTTCGACCCCATCCGATTCCCGTGGGTTAATCACATTTCGCCTCGCGACCACAGAAAGATTGTGGTCATTGATGGACGTGTGGCCTATACGGGTGGCATGAACGTGGCTGATTATTATATCGTCGGATTGCCTGGCATCGGTGACTGGCACGATATGCACATGCGCATTGAAGGCCCTGCCGTGAACGACTTGCATGAGATATTTCGACACATGTGGCGGAAAGAGACTGGCGAATTTCTGTCTGACGAGAAGTATTTTCCGCTTCCTGAACATAAGAAGGAGAACCAGCGACTGGCTGTTGTGGATCGTCACTCAGGCATCACACCTGATGCCATCCGTGATCTCTTTGCCGAAATGATCAACACGGCACAGCATAAGGTGCTCATCATCAATCCCTATTTCATACCGACGCACCGTGTCAGGAAAGCCTTGAAGAAAGCGATAGACCGTGGTGTGGATGTGCAGATTCTTCTCTCGGCAAAAGGTGACATTCCGCTCACACCAGAGACTTCTCATTATATTGGCAATAATCTGGCCAAACGTGGTGCGAAGGTTTACCTTTTCGAGGGTGGTTTCCATCACACGAAAATCATGATGGTGGATGACCTCTACTGCACGGTGGGGTCCAGCAACATGAATTCCCGTTCGTTGCGCTATGACTATGAAGTCAACACCGTCATTTTCAGCAAGAAGACAACGGCCGAACTGACCGACCTTTTCAATGAACAACTCAAATCGAGTTTCCAAATCAAGAAGGGCTATTGGAAAACCAAGTCAACAGGCAAGAAATTTCAAGGTTGGTTAGGAAATCTGCTGACCCCTTGGCTGTGAGAAATGCAATAGACAATTAAGTATAAGATAAAGATACCTATATGAAGAGACTGTTACTTTTATTCATCATGTGTTCTTCCATTTTTATGTCGAACGCTATCAATCCCAAGCGTGAGTTTCGTGGTGCATGGATTCAGTGTGTCAATGGCCAATATATCGGCAAGACTCCCGAACAATTGCGGCGGATGTTGTCCTCGCAGTTGGACACGCTTCAGAAGTGTGGCATCAATGCCATTCTTTTTCAGGTGCGTGCTGAGGGCGATGCACTCTACGAATCGAATTATGAGCCTTGGTCACGTTTCCTCACAGGCACACAAGGGAAGGCTCCTTCTGATGGATGGGACCCTTTGGCGTGGATGGTCAACGAATGTCATCAGCGTCAGATGGAATGTCATGCATGGATAAACCCCTATAGGGCGAAGACAAAGTTCACGAAGGAACTAGTGCCGGAACATCCTGCCGTGCGCCATCCTGAACGCATCTTCGAGTATGACGGACTCTACATCTTCAATCCAGCCCTGCCAGAGAACCGCACTTACACTTGTATGGTGGTGGAGGATATTCTGCAACATTACGATGTGGACGGTATTCACATCGACGACTATTTTTACCCCTATCCTGTAGCAGGTTTGGAAATGCCTGACCGCTCTTTCTACGAAGCAGATCCGCGTGGTTTCTCCACGATTGAGGATTGGCGTCGCGACAATGTGAACCTGCTCATCCGCGACCTTCACATGCTGGTGCGCTCCGTCAAGCCTTGGGTGAAGTTTGGAGTGTCGCCTTTTGGCATTTATCGGAATAGCACGACAGGCTCCAACACAAAAGAGGGTAGTGCCACTGCTGGTAAACAGAACTACGATGACCTCTATGCCGACATCGTTTACTGGGTCAAGCAGGGATGGGTGGATTATAATATTCCGCAAGTCTATTGGAACTTTGGCAATAAAGCAGCCGACTACGAAGTGCTTCTTCATTGGTGGAATGACTATTGCGGTGACCGTCCACTCTTCATCGGACAGGATGTGGAACGCACCGTGAAGGGTGTTGACCCCAACAACCCCAACTCTCATCAGATGCAGGCAAAATATAACCTCCAGCGTTTGTTGCCTCGTATACAAGGTTCTTGTCAATGGTATGCTGCTGCTTGTGTCAACAATCCCGGCAACTACCGAACCATGCTGGAGAAAGTTTATCACTCCACACCGGCTCTTCAGCCCTTGATGCCTTTCATTGACAAGAAAGCGCCTGGAAAGCCAAGCAATGTGAAAGCCTCCAAGTATGCCATGAACGGCACCATCATCGGTTGGGAGGCTCCCAAGGCCAAGCATGAGATGGATCGTGCCTATCAATACGTTGTCTATCGCTTTGAGAAAGGGGAGAAGGTGGACTTGGAAAAGGCTGAGAACATCCAGACTATCACAAACGCTTTTTCCTATACCGTTCCTTCTGCTCCGCGTGGAACCACGATTGTTGTGACCGCTCTCGACCGTTTGCACAATGAGTCGAAGCCTGTGAAGATAAAGGTCAAGTGATAATCCCTTCTTGGGACACCCTTTCTCACGCCTTCGAATAAAAATCGATGGAATTATTTTGTTCTGTGCTGGGTTTTTGCTACCTTTGCCCCGTTAACTAAAAAAACGGAGAATTATGATAGTATATCCTAATGCAAAGATAAACATTGGTTTGAACGTGGTGGAGAGGCGTCCAGACGGCTACCATAATTTGGAAACAGTGTTTTATCCGATAGGTCTGCAAGACATATTGGAGATACAAGAGATTGAGACAGATGCACCAGCATGTGGCTATCGCCTGAAGGTGACAGGTACGGTGCTGGACGGTTCGCCAGAGGATAATCTGGTGGTTCGTGCATTCAAGTTACTGAAGAAGGTGTATGATTTGCCGCCTGTGAGCATCGGGCTGTATAAGCATATCCCCACCGGTGCAGGTCTTGGAGGAGGTTCGGCTGATGCCGCTTTCACGGTGAAGACATTGAATGAGCGTTTCAAACTGGGAATGACCATCCAGCAGATGGAAGACTATTGTGCCCAATTGGGTGCCGACTGTCCTTTCTTCATTCAGAACAAGCCCGTGTTTGCTACAGGCATCGGCAATGTGTTCCATCCCATCGAGATGAATTTGCAGTACAAGCAGTTAGTTCTTGTCAAACCCGATATTTTTGTGTCCACCAAGGATGCTTATGCTAAGGTGAAGGTGCAGCATCCTGAAAAGCAGTTGCCCGAACTTTTGGCACAACCGATAGAGACTTGGAAGGATACCGTGAAGAACGACTTCGAGGGAAGCGTGTTCTCGAAGTATCCGGAGATTGCCGCTATCAAGGACAAGATGTATGATTTAGGGGCTGTGTACGCCAGCATGTCGGGCAGCGGCTCCAGCGTGTTCGGCATTTTCGAAGACCCAGTGGAGAATGTCGATGAAGAATTCTCTGGCATGTTCTGTCGCCAGCGTGAACTTTAATCGTAGAAATTCCAACTGATACCAAAGCGGATGCTCTTGGGGTTGATGGGGTAACCCGGAGCCCAGAAGTAGCGTCCGTTTGATTGGTTGAAGTGATGGTACATCACGTAGAAACGTGTACGCTTCAGGTCAAAATTGGCATAGACAGAAAAGATGGGGTAATTTCCAATCTTGGTTTTCTTCTGCGGATTCTGATTCATGAACATACCGATGGCTGGCGAATAATCAGGTGCATTATACTCCGTGAAATACTTCATGTCGGCTCCGAATTCCGTCTTCAGCACTTTGGCAATTCTGAATCGCAGAAAGAGATTTGTGTAGAGCGAAACGGTCGGGAGCGGAAGGACATCTGAATGACTGCACGTCTGGTAGGTGATGTCATTCTCCCAATGAAAGATGCCAAGTTTGAAATCCTGTAGCAGATTGACGCTGACGATTTGAATGTTGTCAGAGCACTGCGTAGGTGTCGCGTTGTTGCTGATGGCCTGTGTTTCTGTACCAGCATTGAACACGATGCCTGTGTTCTGGAAGTAGCAGAAGTTCTTGATGTTTTCCACACCCACGGTGATTTTTGTATGGGTGTGTGGAATATCGATGAGGCCTTCGATGCGCTGTCTGAATTCCTTGTCGAAATCTTTGTCCCACCAGGCATGCTTTCCATGATAGTGGCGGAAATAAAATTTAGGAGCGGTGTTCTTGATGTAGGCGTTGAGAGCCACCTGTGCTGTGTCGCCTAAGACTGGAATGTTGACTTCAGCATGACCATTTACGTCGAAGGCGCCGATGTCAGTGCCTCCCACCACAAATTCTCCATTCAGATGATAGTGTACGGCTGTGCCTTGCGAACGAATAATCTGTCCACCCACCAATACATTGTTTTCATGGAGATGTTGTTTGCCGACGCGTCCGGTCGTGTTGGTGTAATAGCCGCCATACATGGTCGAATCCGGCAAAGAGAATCTTTTGGTCTCAAAGCCCACATAAGCATTCAGTCCGAACAAAGCCCATTTGTTGAAACCCTCGCACATGGAGAGACCCACGAGATTCTTCATGTGGAAGTGCTTGGTGAAGTCCTCTGTTGAATCTCCTGGCAGATAGGTGTAGGAGTGGTAGTTCTCAGTTTCCCGGTATGCGCGGTTATTGCGCATCATGTTCTCGATTTTCAGCGTATGGAAAATCTTGCTCACCGGCACGAACACCTGCTTGGTGGTGACAGAGTCAATCTCTTCTTCGCGATAGAAGCCGATGTTGTAGTGATGATTGAAAAAGATGAGGTCGTGCTCCTGTCGGTTCCAAGTATGAGAGAGCAGGGTGGGGATGTCGTTCGACGATAGTTCCTTCTCCATGTTCTCCGGATTGGTGATGTAACTTTCATTCTCGATACCGCCATTCTCAGCCGTCTTCATAAAGTTGTGCTGGTAGTAGAAATGGAAGTCATACTTGTCCGACAGATACGAAGCCCATGCCGAAGCGTTCATGTAGGAAGTGGACTGCGTATCATAATATCCGCGTCCATAGATATAATCGAAAATGCCGCCGAAGTTGAACTTCTTTCCTGCATTATTCGTGAAAGTGGCTTTCACATGGTCTGAACCCGTATCTCTCGAACCATTCCAGTTGTATGTCACGTTCATGAAGGGTGACTTGGTGTTGTAGAAACGAAAATGTTCCGTGTCCACATAGAACATGTCGAAGGGCAGGGTGAACATGAAATCACGCATGACAGGACGCTCCATGAAGATGCGCGACATACGTGGAGAACCCACGTTGCCCAACGAGTTGTAGTGTCCGTGGATACCTTCAGGCAGGTCTGTGTTCATGAAGAGATGGTGGAGCGTGTCAACGTAGGTGTCAGTTCTGTTTCCAAAAGTCTCGTCCACCGTCCATGCTCGAATATCGTTGGGAACCACCTTCTTTTTCTTCTTGGTCTCCATCGAGTCGGGACGTGAGTCCATCGACAGGTCGGTGTTGGTTTCCAGTTCGGTCACAATGCGCTGGGCATGGCTCACCGAAGCGAACAATGTCAAGAAAAAGAGTGTGAATAGATAGTTGGATTTCAAAATCTTAAATGTATGTCTTGAAAGGATGACATGAACTCAGAGCATAAATCTCAGATAGAACTCCGCCAACTTCAACGCGACGGCTCCGAAGCCAACACAGAAGAAGAGGGTGCGCTGTTCGGGCAGAACAAAGTAGATGATGATGGCTGCGGCAAACCCCAGCATGAATGTCCAGTTCAGGACTCTTCTTGCTGTGGCCACACTATCGCTGGAGGATTTGCTTTTGTGCCATTTCTTATGGCTTTCCTTCTTGCTCTCCGCAACGGCTTCCGCTATGATTTTGTCAACGTCTTCTTGGTTCATGCTTGCTCTGGGTCATGTTCAGTTGATGGCTGCCGCGATTTCCTTCTTCAGTTCCTCCACCAAGTCGATGGTTTTGACGCGGAATTTGGAGGGGATGCGTTTCATCTCGCCCTTCTTGTTCAGGCATTCCTTGTCTGTAATCCAGTCTTCGGCAGGAACACGTGTGAACTGCCCTTCACCCAAGTCAACATTGAAGGAGAGGGTGTTGAGTTCAAACTCCACCTGTCCGTCACGCACATTCAGGTTGAGCAGGTAGAAAGCCTGGGTGTAGTTCTTGGCCAGCGCCTTGAGCGAGAAGATGAGTTCTTCGGCACCTTGGCACTGGAGGACTCCGCTTTGCTTGTCAGCCTTTGTCACCTTGGCGAACTCGAGGTTCTTGAAGAAGTTGGCATCCCTGTAATCGTCACCCATCACACTGTTGGCCTCATAGCGGAGACTTGCCCACTGAGCCAGTTTCGTGAAGATGTCGTCTTTTGTTTTGCCGGGGGCGGCTATGACATCCTTGAACACCACTTTGCCGTCCACTTCGGGCACGGCTCCCTTTGCAGCGTAGGCTGAAAGGTCGGCTTTCTGTCCTTTGGGAGCCTTGCGGCTAAACAGACCTTCGCTTTGGGCTTGCATCATCATGGGGAGTGCCACAGCGAAGAGGGCGATGAGAAATTTCTTCATTTTGTTCATGTTTTAGATGTTGATATGGTTTGTTTCTCTTGGCATCAGTCGCGATGGACAGGTGCTACAAAAGGAAAAACACTAACTTTTCGTGTGCAAAGTTAGTGTTTTTCCTTTTTATGGTCAAATTATTACTTCTATTTTTGTGGTGCGTTGCGGTCTTTGTTTCCTCGGCCAGGTTGGAAATGGTTGAGGGCCTCCATCTGGAAGCGCGACAGAGCGATTCTCACAGCGTACACTTTTTTCCACGGGAGCACCGTGTGGAAGCGCTTGTAGTAGGTCTGCTCCACCTTCTTGCTCTCCACTTCGAGAGCAGCGACGCGGTTCACCAGTTTCTCGTATTCGGCCTCACTCATGTTAGGCTTTTTCCATCCCTGCATCATCAGTTCCCTCTGCTGCCTCACCAGGCTGTGCTGTTGGTCCAGCATCTCCTTGAGCAGCGGGAAGAACTTGGCTTGTTCTGCTTCGGTCAGATGGGCCTCGCAAGCCACGAACTCGTTCATCTTCTTCATGTAGAGTTCGGGGTTGAATTCGCGTCGGCCATTATGTTGTCTGCCATTGTTGGCAGGCTGCTGGGCATTCATGCTGGTGAACATCAGCATGGCCACCATCCATGTGAGTATCTGTTTCATAGTCAGTCCGTTTTTTTTGTGTCAGATTCAGTCTGTTCTTGTCAAATGATGAGTTGTTAGTAAGCGTCTTCAGCACCCATGTCGTCGCCCGATTCCAGATAGCAGTACACATCCATGTTGTCCGCCATCGTGTAGGTCATCAGGGCTTCGTTGTAGTCGTCCGCCGTGTATTCGGCCACCAGTTCGTCGGTGGGTTGCGCGGTGTTGCCTGCCCACGGAATGAACTTCAGTGCCACAGTGGCGACGATTGCCAACGAGGCAGCGATGGAAACGATGCTGAGCCACCGCTTGTTGCGGCGTGTGTTCGAGTCGTTGATGCTGACCAACTTGGCTCCCTTTTCAGGGCTTTCGTTGGTGTAGGTGTCTTCTGCCTGCTCGGCTTCATCCACTTTTGCCATGATACGAGCAGTCAGATTGTCGAAATATTCGTCACTCACCTTGAACGGATATCTGCCGCCTTCGGGGTTTAATATTCGGTTGTTCTTTGTACTCATATTATTATATTGTTTTAGTTGTTAGTTATTGGTATGACTTCTCTTGATCTGCAATGGTTTAATCCAGTTGTATCTTTTTTTTATTCTTTTAATTGGAGGAAGTTGGTGATTTTCTCCACGGCGATGTGGTAGGAGGCCTTGAGCGCCCCGACACTGGTGCCCACCAGCGAGGAGATTTCTTCATACTTCTTGTCCTCGAAATATTTCATGCAGAACACCTGGCGCTGTTTGGCCGGCAGGGTGGAGACCGCTTGCATCAGCAGTTCTTCAGTCTCATCGCCATCGAAATAATCGTCGGCTGCGAAGTTGGCCTGCTCCACAAAGTCCTCATCGTCAATTGATGCCATCTGCCGGCGTTGTTTCAGCCAGGTGATGGACTCGTTGTAGGCTATGCGGTAGAGCCAAGTGGACAGCGCTGCATCTCCCTTGAACCCGTCGATGCCTCTCCATGCTTTGATGAACGTGTTTTGCAGCACATCGTCCGTGTCGTCATGATTCTGCAGCAGATGGTGAATCTGCCAGTAGAGTTGACGCGAATAGGCGCCCACCATCTCCTCGAAGGCGGCTCGTTTCGTCTCTGGACGCTGAAATCGCTGCAATATGTCTTGTTCGTCTATCTTTCTCATGGGGTGTAGGCGCTCACTCGATGGGTGTGACTTGCCGAAACGTCGAAAGGTTTAATGCGGAGGGGCAGAATGAGTTCTGTGGCGAGAACGTAAAAGACCCTCTCGGTCCTTTTGGGGCAGGGGAGAGGGTCAGTTCCTTGTTATCTCTTCTTTTAGTGTAAATAAACTTTGCGGGAGAAATTGCCAATCTTCACGATATAATATCCGTGAGGCAGTTGGCCAAGATCAAAGGACTTCGACTGCGCTTCAATGCGCTGCGTGTAAACTTTATCGCCAATCAGGTTGAAAACCTCCATTGTCTGTCCTTCGGCATTCTTCACTTGCAGTTTCATGCGTGAGGCGCTGACCATGATTTGGTTCTGCTCCATCTCAGGTTGATTCTGCGCGAATTCCTCAAACATGGTCTCAGTCATCGTGTCGGCCATCATGGCTGTTGGAACTGCGAGGCAAACTGCTACCAAGAAGGCCTTTATCGTCGTATGTATAGATGTACTCATAGGCTATTTCCTTTTAGGAGTTTGTGTCGGAAAGGGAGCGTTTGTCACCCCACTTTTCGGAATTATTGTGCAAAACTATGCTTTTTTTTTGTTCCAACCAAACTTTTTTTCAAAAAAAACGCGATTTTTTCAAAAAAAGTTCATTTTTTGATGTAGGCACGGAAGAAACTGAAAATTTTCTCCTTGATGCTGGCCGACGGTTTGAAGTTCTCGCTTTCGGCAAATCCCTCGATGGCTTTTCGCTCGTCTTTGCTGAGCGTTTCAGGCATGTAGATGGAGATGTTGATGATTTCGTCGCCACGCTGATGGCCATATCCGTTGATGTCTGGAATGCCCTTATTCTTCAGTCGGAGCACAGTGCCTGGCTGAGTGCCTGCAGGGATGGTGATTTTGGCCTTCCCGTCGTGGGTAGGCACTTCCATTGAGGTGCCAAGCACCGCCTGTGGAATGGTGAGCAAGAGGTTATAGACGAGGTCAACACCATCGCGCACCAGTTCGGGATGCGGCTTCTCATGCACCAGAATCTGCAAATCGCCGTTCACACCGTTCTTGCGGCCAGCACCGCCTTTGCCTTGGAAGTTGTAGGCATAACCCTCCACCAATCCGGCAGGCAGTTCCACCTCCACTTGCTTCTCGCCCCTCACGATACCCTCGCCGTTGCAGTGCTTGCACTTGTTCTTGATGACTGTTCCCTCGCCGTGACACGTGTCACACACCGTCTGGGTCTGCATGATGCCAAGCATCGTCTGGCGTGTCTTATACACAACGCCCTGGCCGTTACAAGTGCCGCAAGTCGACTCCTGTCCGTCTTCCGAACCCGTTCCCTTGCAATGCGGGCAAGTGATGTCGGTGCGCACATTGAACTTCTTGGTCACACCGTTCACGATGTCGTTCAAGTCCAGTTCGATGCGCATACGGAGGTCTTGACCCTTATACACAGGTTTACGATGCTGGCCACCGCCACCGCCGAAACCTCCAAAGCCGCCGAATCCTCCGCCGAATCCACCGCCGCCGAAGATGTCGCCAAACATGCTGAAAATGTCATCCATCGACATGCCCTGTCCGCCAAACCCACCAGCACCAGGACCGAAGGCATCAGGACCGAACTGGTCATAACGCTGACGTTTCTGCGGGTCGCGAAGCACATCGTATGCCTCAGCCGCTTCCTTAAACTTCTCCTCGGCCTCCTTGTCACCCGGATTGCGGTCGGGGTGATACTTGATGGCCATCTTCTTGTAGGCACGCTTTATCTCGTCGTCGGAAGCCGTCTTCGACACTCCCAGCACCTCGTAGTAGTCTCTTTTCGCCACAGTCTTATATTAATTTTAATGAAGTTAGAGAAGTTAGAGAAGTTAAAGAAGTTGGCGACGATACTCTGTCATTAGTATAACACATGTCTTTTAACTTCGAGCGAAGCGATAACTTCTTTAACTTCTTTAACTTCAGAATTACTCTGCCACTGCCACTTTGGCGTAGCGAATCACCTTATCGTTCAGCGTGTACCCTGCAGTCATGCAGTCCATCACCTTGCCCTTCTGGTCTTCAGGCTGTCCAGGCACCATAGCGATAGCCTCGTGGAAGTCGGCATCGAACGGCTTCCCCACCACATCCATCTTCTGCAATCCCTCCTGCGCCAAGAGTTTGAAGAACTTGTCGATGATGAGCGACAGACCCTCCTTCACCGCAGCCACATCCTCATACTTGTCCATGTTCTGCTGAGCGCGCTCCAGGTCGTCCACGATGGGCAGCAGGGTAGTGATGACCTTCGCCCCGCCATTCTTGATGAGGTCGGCCTTCTCCTGCATCACGCGCTTGCGGAAGTTGTCAAACTCAGCCACTTTATACAGTTGCTGAGTCTTCAACTCCTCAATCTGCTTCTCCAGTTCCGCCACCTTCTCCTCAGGCGTCAGTTCCTTCTTCTCATTCTCTTCAGGTTTTTCAGCAGCATCCGTCTGCACCTCGGCAGCGGCATCCTGCTCCTCGTTAACGATATCCTCGTTAACCTCTTCGTTCTTTATCTCTTTTTCCATAATTCAATGATTTTTTCGTTTTCACGAGAGTGACAAAAAACATGCCAGTGCATGAAACTCTGGCATTGCTGTGACATTGTGTCACCCCACCTCTCAGCAAATCCGCTGCAAAGGTACGATTAAGTGAGTGAAAAAACAAGTTTATTTGAGTTATTCCGAACGAAAGTACCTTCGAGCGGAGCTCAATGTACGGATAATTTTCCGAAAACACCGAAATCCCCCTCATGTTTTTCCACCGCTCACGGTGTCTTTCTCTGTTTTCTGTGATTTGGCTGCTCTGTTATTTTAGAGTAAAATGCAATCATCAGAGCACCTTTCAGTGAGACGCTGTACCATATGGAAATGATGAAGCTAACCATGTGGAAGTGACTGGCGTGAGCATGTTGGTGTCATCCTGACGAGGGTGTGAAATTGTGAAATTGTGAAATCGTGAATTTTGCTTTCTGCGCAGCCAAGTTATATTATATATTATATATTTATATAACTCTTCTTACTACCCCCTATTAATAATCCCCCAAACCAACATGAATTTCCATTTTTCACAATTTCACAAATTCACACCATGTCTTTCCCTGTATAATGTTGACTCCCTTTGAGCCTTGATTTGATACTGTTTTGTTAATTACTGTTTCTTGTACTGATTTAGTTGACTTGTCTCTCTGAGCCGGTTGTCTGCTTTCCTGATTCTGTTGTCCCTTTTCCC
>JAEEGL016024013.1_pt1 | contig 47074 bp, 38 predicted proteins | sample 9134231 | NCBI WGS metagenome assembly JAEEGL01 (sample SAMN16246548, study PRJNA631951) | gut metagenome | biome: gut microbiome; feature: rumen; material: fiber-attached | host: Bos | place: Iran: Karaj | collected 2018-10
TCCGCTTCGGCCCGGTGCAGGTCTTTCTGAGCGAGACGATGGCCGATACCAGGGTTGCTGTCCGGCAGTTGGATGAAACAAGCTTTGCTGTTATTTATCGCAATTTCCAGATTGCTGCCATTGACGCCGAGACGGGTTCTATTTGCAACCGCACCATTCGAAATCTGTAACCCATGTCTATTCCCCATGTGTTACCCATGTTTCTCTTGACACACTGCTCGTCCCTACGGCGTGTTTGCTGATGAAAGCCGATAACCAGAATTGCCATTTGAGAATGAAATCAATTTGCTTTTCACCCTATGCGTATTCCATTCAGTTCCGTTTTGCAGATGGCAATCTGCAAAACATCGACGATTCTCAATTCTCACCTGTCAATTCTCAATTCCAACAGGCCGGGGGACGCGGACGGCAGGGGGGACCGTCCCTACAAACTTGGAGCCCTGAACCCTGAACCACGGCGATAGATTGCCCACAAGACACAAATACGCTCCTCTGTCGGTCCAATTGGATCGGCAGAGGAGCGTATCGTTTGTTTTACAGGTTTTCCTGCTTCAACGCGTCGATGGGGTTGTCCTTTCGAATCTTTCCTGTGGCGTAGAGCATGGTGGAGAAGACCACCAGGAAGACGGAGCCTGCGGCAATGGCCATGGCGGTCCAGGGCAGACGGTAGGAGGTAATGAAGGCGTTGGTCACAGCCTTCCAGATCAGCCAGCTGATGCCGATGGACACCGGCAGACCCCAGAGCAGGGCCTTGCTGCCGTAGAGCAGGCACTCAAAGCGCATCATCCGGCCAAAACTCTTGTCCCCCATGCCAACGGATTTCAGGGTGGCGAACTCCCGCCGCCGCAGGGCCACGTTGGTGGAGATGGTGTTGAAGACGTTGGCCGCCGCGATCAGGGAGATCAGAATGATAAAGCCGAAGGTGAAGACGTTCAGCACCAGCAGGAGAGATTGGGTTCCTTCCTTGTCCTCCCGGGTATCGCGAACCCCATAGCGCTTGTTCAGCTCCTGACCTTGCAGAAGCGCATCCGCCTCCGTCTTGGCAGCGGCGTGCTCCGGGGCTTGCAGAAAGAGCGTCTCAAGTACGGGATTGTCTATGGGACGGGCGGACTGCCACAGATTTTCCGTGCCCTCCAGGGGCAGATAGAATGTCAGATCGTGCCCACTGGAGGCGAGGGGCGGCTCCTGCAACAACCCGCCGATCACCAGTTCCCGCTTTACGACAGCCTCCTCCGGGGAAATCAGGACTTCATTGTTTGTGGTGACGTTTTCGCCGCTCACGTCCTCTGCGGGAATGAAGTTGTAGCCAATGATTTCGCCCTCGTCCTCGAAGCCGTAGGGATCGTCGCAGGGCTCATATTCCGGCCTGTCATAGATCATGCCCGCCCGGGGCTGAACCACGTCCAGGGTCACGGTCATGGGAAGCGCGCTGTTCCGGAACAGGGAGACAAGCTGGAAGCTCCGACTGCCGTCTTCGTAAGCGGTTACAAGACGCTCCTTGTCGTAGGCCACGGCCTGACGGGTCTCCGGATCCACCCCGGCCTGGGTGCAGAGGTGCCGGTAGTCCGTCTCCGGCAGGAAGCAGAACGTGGGATACAGGATATAAGATCCGTTCGATTCCCGCAGCACCGAATCCTGAGCTGCCTGGCTGACAACAGAGGCGGGGAACTTGAGCGTGTCAGTGTAGCAGAGCGTCCACATCACATCCTCTACGTGTTCCTCAGCCTTTAGCAGTTTAGCCAGGGCCTCCGTCCGATCCGGGTCAACGGCTTCGACAGATAAAGAATAACCTGTCTGATTGTAGACCACCAGATCCGACACGGAGTCCTGCACGTTTTCCGCTACGTCCTTTCGCAGGTAGTCCGCGAAGCTGAAGGCGGAGACGAAGAGGACGATGCTCATAAACAGGGAGACCACGGTGGAACGGTACTGCTTGCGGCTGCGCTTGAAGTTCTTGGCAGCCAGGGTGCCCGGGAAGCCGAAGAGCTTGCCGGTGAGAGGAGAGACTTTGATTTCCTTTGCCCGCACTTTCACGTCCGTACTCTGCCGGATGGCGGAGATGGGGGAGAGGCGGGTGGCCCGTTTGGCCGGAATCCAGGCGGAGACCAGGGTGGTGAACAGGCCGACCCCGGCGGCTATTGCCAGAGAGGGCCAGTGAAGAACCAGCTTGATGGTCACTGCTTGCTTGATGGCGCTGGACACCATGCTGGAAAAGGCGGGCTGCAAAAACCGCAGGGTCAGGCCAATGCCGCCGCAGCCTACCAGAAGTCCCAGGGGAATGCCGATCACGCAGAGCAGCAGGGCTTCCGTCAGTACCATCCGGCGAATTTGCCGGTTGGTGGAGCCGATAGATTTCAGCAGGCCGAACTGCTTGGTCCGCTCGGAGACAGAGATGGAGAAGGAGTTGTAGATCAGAGCCACGGAGCCCAGGAAGATCAAGCCAAAGAGAATGGCCACCAGGCTGTAGATCACAGCGTTCACTCTTGCGTTGTCGTCATATCCGGCATAGAGCAGCAGATCGTTGTTTGCAGCGCTGCTGCTGCCGTAGTCGTGTTCGCGCAGAAAGTCCAGCGTATCACCGATGCTGTCCAGTGTGAAAAAGACCTTGTGGTCGGTGCAGGTCCCACCCACGGTCAGGGCCAGACTGCCGGGCATTGCGTAGCTCTCGATGTTGTTGCCAAAGCGGTGATAGACACCCACGATGGTCCAAGTGTCTTCCGTGACGTCGGCAAGCTGCTCTTCCTCGGGAAAATATTCATTGTACTCGCTCAGGGGATTGCCGTCCTTCGTTACGCGCTGGCCCACCGAGAGGGTCAGGGTCTGCCCAAGCTCCAACTCCGCGCCGGTGACGGCGGCGGACCGGTCAGAGATCAGCAGCTCCCGGTCGTTCTGGGGCATGCGCCCCTCCAAAAGCTCAACTGCTACCAGGTCTGTGAAGTTGTTGGACATGGAGCGGATCCGCAGGTAGGGCTGGGAAAACTCCCGCTCGCCGCTGCCCACCAGAGTCCAGCCAACACCGTCCAGAGTAGCCGTCTGCTCTATGCCATCCTGGGTCCGGAGCTCTTCCAGCTCCGCATCGCTGATCTCGTCAAACATACCGTGGTAGCTGCCCTCGTCGGCGATGGCAATGTTCATCAGATACTGCTGCCCGGACCAGGCGCCTTCGGCCACCGCGGTGAACAGAGACACGGAGAGAATAATGCCGATGAGGGTCACAAGGGTTCGTACTCGGTTCTTTTTCAGGCAGCGGATGGTGTAGTTTGTCAGAATGTTCATGCCTTCCGCCCTCCTTTCTGCCGCATGTCCGCGCTGCCGCGGCTGCTTCCGCCGGATTCCTCGCGGGCGAGGAGAGGCATCACGCACAGATCGTCAGACACCAGATGCCGGACGTCTTCGCCCTCCGCATAGCGAAGACACAGGCCAATGTAGGCCGATTGGATCATTTCCGCGCTCATGCCTTCACCCTCTCGTCCCGGACGATTTTGCCGTCCTCGATGGCGATGATCCGATCCGCCTGCAGGGCGATGGATTCATCGTGGGTAATCACGATCAGGGTCTGGCCGTAGCGCTTGTTGGAGAGCTTCAAGAGTTCCACGATCTCCTGGCTGTTCTTGGAGTCCAGGTTGCCGGTGGGCTCGTCCGCCAGCACCACTGCCGGAGCGTTCATCAGGGCACGGCCAATGGATACCCGCTGCTGCTGGCCGCCGGAGAGCTGATTGGGCAGGTTCTTCCGGCGCTCTTTGAGACCCAGAGTGTCCAGCAGCTCCTCCAGCCGCTCCTTGTTGATTTGCCGCCCGTCCAGCAGTACGGGCAGGGTCATGTTCTCCTCGGCGGTGAGCACGGGGATCAGATTGTAGAACTGATAGATCAGCCCCACCTGACGGCGGCGGAACACGGCCAGGGCCTCGTCATTCTGCGCGTAGACGTCGGTGCCGTCCACAAAGACCTTGCCGGCCGTGGGCCGGTCTACGCCGCCCAGAATGTGCAGCAGGGTGGACTTGCCGGAGCCGGAGGGGCCGATAATGGCAAGGAACTCGCCCTTCTCCACGGAGAAGGAAATGTCATCCACGGCCTTCACCAGGTTTTCCCCGCTGCCGTAATGCTTGGATAAGTGTTCAACTTTCAGAATTTCCATGTGATTCATTCCTCTCTTGGATTTTATGGCCCGATTATAACATGGCAATGTGACAGTTGGGTGACAAAACCATAAGCGTTTTGTCACCCAACTATTTCTTTTCGAATGCATGTATTGTGAGTTATACGGTTCCCACGTAGAACCGCAGCGTGAATCTTGCCCCGCCGCCTGGGATGTTGGAGGCCTGAACGGTGCCGTTCTGGGCGGCAATGATCTGCCGGGCCAGGGCAAGGCCTATGCCGATGCTGTTTTCGTTGGCGTCTTTGCCCCGATAGAAACGCTCAAAGAGCCGGGGCAGGTCCTCCGGGTCGATGCCGGGGCCGGTGTCTGTGACGGTGAGCTCTGTATAAATAGGGGTCTGCCGGGCTGTTACCGTGAGGGTTCCGCCCGCCGGGGTGTGCTCCACGCAGTTTTTGAGAATATTGCCCAGGGCTTCGGCGGTCCAGGCCGGGTCCACGGTGAGGGCCGCGTCGGACATGTTCAGGACCAGCTTCTGGTCCCGCAGCTCCATGGGAATGCGGAGATTGCGTACCGCCCGCTCCGTCAGGGCTGCCGCGGTCAGGGACTCGGGCTCGAAACGCACCACGCCGGCGTCCAGCTTAGAGAGCTTCAGCAGGGTCTCCACCAGCCAGTCGATCCGCTCCAGGGAGCGTTTCAGCTCCCGGGTCAGCCGAAGCCGCTGCCCTTCCTCCGCCGCGCCGGGCAGGAGGGAGACCGTCAGGTTCATCGAGGTCAGAGGGGTGCGGAGCTGATGGGAGATGTCCGCCAGCGCCTGGGAGAGGTCCTGTTTGTCCCGTTGGAGCAGGTCCGCGGATTCCCGCAGCTGGACTGTCATTTTCCGGATTTCGCTGCGCAGAATAGCCAGTTCCCCCTCGGCGCTGTCGTCCAAAAGCTGATCCTGCCCATGTAGAATCCGGTCAATGGATCGGCTTAGCTCGGCAAGTGCCTTGTAGCGGCGGTGCTGGAACAGCCCGTGCAGCAGCCCGCCCGCAAGAAGGGCCCCTGCGCCGAACAGCGCTGCGGCGGGAGACGCCAAAAGCCCCAGGGCTCCGCATACCAGGGCCATGAGGCAGTACAACAGCAGTTCCCGCCGGAGTTCTGGGTTTTTCAAGTCCTTCATAGCGTCATTCGTCCATCCGATAGCCGATGCCCCGGACGGTCTTGAATAGCCTGGGCTGCTGGGGGTCGTCCTCCAGCTTTTCCCGCAGCCGCTTGATGTACACCGTCAGGGTGTTGTCGTTTACATAATCTCCCGCTACGTCCCAAATCTCCTCCAGCAGCCGCGCCCGGGTCAGAAGTCGGCCCCGGTTGGAGAGGAAGAGCAGGAGGATCCGGTATTCCAGGGCCGAGAGGGAGACCTCCTGGCCGTTTTTGGTGACCACCGCCTTGTCGGCGTCCACCCGCAGGCTGCCCAGGGTGACTACGCTCTGACTGCCGCAGCGCCGCAGGACGCTACGTACCCGGGACACCAGCTCCCGGGGCCGGAAGGGCTTGGAGATATAGTCGTCGGCCCCCATATCCAGACCTGCTACCACGGAGCTTTCGTCTCCCGAGGCGGTGACAAAGATTACCGGCAGGCCGTATTGCTTGGCGGCGGCGCAGACGCCGTAGCCGCTGCCGTCCGCCAGGGAGACGTCCACCAGCAGCAGATCAAAGGCGCCCGGGCCCAGGAGCGCCTCGGCCGCCCGCTGGCCGGTTACGGTTTGCAGGGCAAAGCCCTCGCTTTGCAAGAATTCTGTCATAGACCGGGCAATGGCCGGATCGTCCTCCACCAGTAAGATGCGCTGCATGGCTTCAGCCCCCTTTCTTTCGCGACTATTATACCCGAAGCAGGGGTGGAATGCAAGGAGAATTAGGCAATAGTTGAATAGGCAATAGGGAATAGGAGACGAGGAATTTGTTTGGCCGTTCTCCTATTGCCTATTGCCTGATGCCTATTGCCTCGGCGCGCTACTTTTCTCTTGACGGAAACACTGCCGCAGCCAGAGTGCCGAATAGCACTGCCGCTGTAATGCCGCCCGCCGCTGCTGTTAGGGGACCGGCCAGAGCCCCCAGAATCCCATCCCTCTGCACGGCCTCCCTGGTCCCCTTAGCCAGCAGATTACCAAAGCCCGTCAGGGGCACCGTGGCTCCAGCCTCGGCCCAGTCAGCCAGGGCAGGGTAGAGGCCAACGGCGCCCAAAACCACGCCCGTTACTACGCAGCCTGTCAGGATCCGCGCCGGAGTCAAAGCGGTTTTGTCAATCAAAATTTGGCAGATCAGACAGATCAGCCCGCCTGCAAGAAACGCTTTCAAATATTCCATTGCTGCTTCCTTCCCTGATTATCTGTAGGGCGGGCAGACCTCTGCCCGCCGTCGTGCCCTTTGCGGCGGCCAGGGGCCTGGCCGCCTTACGTTTCAATTCTCAATGACCACCCCGTGGCAGATCGCCGGTATGCTCCGCTTCTGCTGCACTGTGGTAGGGGAGAGCAGGGCTCCGGTGCCGCAGAACAGAATCCGCTTCCATTGGCCCGCTGCGAAGCCGGGCAAAAGCCTGGCGGCCAAAACCACCGCGCTGCACCCGGCCCCAGAGCCGCCGCAGTGGACGTCCTGGGTTTTCGGATCGTAAATCAACTCGCCGCAGTCGGTATACCGTTCTCCCAGCCGTACCCCGTCGGCGGCAAACAACTCCCGCACCATTGCGCTGCCCAGGCTGCCCAGGTCTCCCGTGACGATCCGGTCATAGTCCTCAGGGCTTCGGCCCAAGTCCTCCAGGTTGGCCCGAATCGTCCGATAGGCCGCCCAGGCCATAGCGGCCCCCATGTTGTTGGCGTCGGTAATGCCCTTGTCCTCCACGGTGCCAACGGTTGCTCCGGTCAGAACCGGGCCCGGTCCCTCGGCAGAGACCAGAACAGCCCCCGCTCCCGTGACGGTCCACTGGGCGGTGGGCGTCCGCTGACCGCCGTAGGCCAGGGGGAAGCGGTACTGCCGCTCCGCGGCGGCGAAATGGGAGGAGGAGAGGGCGGCAGCCTGCTTTGCGTATCCGGCATTCACCATGGCCCCGGCCAGCAGCAGACCCTCCGCCATGGTGGAGCAGGCCCCGTAGAGTCCCAGAGCCGGGAGTCCGGAGCCCCGCAAGGCGTAGCTGGAGCCTACGCATTGATTCAGCAGGTCTCCGGAGAAGACCAACTCCGGCGCCTCTGACGTCGGCTCAGCTTTTTCCAGCAGCAGATCCATCGCGGTCCGCTGGAAGTGGGTTTCCGCCTGTTCCCAGGTCTTTTCTCCGTACTTCCCGTCGGGGATCACCAGATCAAAGGCCTTGCCCAAGGGTCCATCTCCCTCTTTTTTTCCTGCCACGGAGGCCCAGAAAGTGACCACAGGCCGGTTGGGGAAGAGCATACTCTGTTTTCCACGGTGCAGAGACGTCATAATAATCACCTGCTTGATCGAGAATATAGGGGCAGCCATTGGCCGTATAAGGCGAAATGGATGCACGAGATCGGATTTCTTTTCCATAGCATGCCCGGCACACACAAAAAAATACCCGGCATTCCGAAGAATGCCGGGCAACAGATTCGACTCGATCAGCCAACATGTACGCCGCAGATGAAGCGGGAGGAATAGTACTCGTTGTCGAGGCTTGTGACGACGACGCCTGAGCGGGAGTTGGCGGCGTGGATGAACTGGCCGTTTCCGATGTAGATACCGGAGTGGGTGCAGTAGGAACTGGTGGTGTATGTACGCTCAAAGATGACAATGTCGCCCACCTTCAGATTGGCGCGGTTCACGCGGGAATAACCGCTGTTGTACTGGTTGGTGCAGGTGCGGCCCACGTTAATGCCGAACTGCTTATAGACGTAGTAAACCATGCCGGAGCAGTCAAAGCCGGTGGAGGGGGCAGCGCCGCCGTAGACGTACTTGTAGCCCTTGAACTTCATCGCGTAAGCTGCCACCTGCTCGCCCAGACTGGAGGAGGAAGAAGCGCTGCCGGAGGAAGAGGAAGAGGAACTGCCGGACTTCTTGCCGGAGCCGCTTTCCTTGTAGGTGTTGCCCTTGCTGCCGGCGTTGGAGTAGGGTTCCTCCAGCAGGGTCAGAAGATCGGAACGGACGTAACCGATCTGGCCGTTGAAGCTGACCTTGTACCAGCCGGTGTTGAAGCCGATGATGAAGCAGGTTTCCCCTTTGGGCGCTTTGGCAACGACGGAGCTGTCGGTGCCGGGTCCTTTGCGGACGTTGCAGCCGGTGTCAAACATGGCATAGCCCAGCTTGACGTTTTTCTTTTCATTAAATTCGATGTAGTCCTTGTACATGTAGCCAATTTCCAGGTTGAAATTGACCAAGTACCAGTCGCCAACCTCCCGGATGATGACGACGCAGTCGCCGCAGGAAGCGGTGGAAAGAATTTTGCTGTCGGTGGAGGCTGAGGCACGCAGACGCAGAGACGAAGCAGTCACGACGCCGATGCCGGTTTTCAGTTCCGTGGCGTGCGCAGGAAGAGCAAAGCCTGCCAGCATGACAACGGAGAGAATCAACGCAATTAGTTTTGTGGAAAATCGTTTCATAGGTACCTCCGCTTTTCGAATTACTTACCGGCTAAGGCTCGCTCGAGCCAGACACAGCCAACGTCCAGGGCCGTGTAGAAGCCGTCTTTTTCACCCTTCTTGACGACGCGATCCTTGGGACGGACCGTCTGGTCGGTGAGCTGCAGCTGCACCGAGACTTTGGTCGCCAGGCTGACGTCCTGGAAATCCTTGGACTCCAGAATCTGAAGAATGACGATGTATTGATCGGCCATCGAGCCGTAGTAGACGAGATTATCCTTTCGCATCAAGGGATGACCCTTGTACGTCAGGCCGCTTTGTTCAGCCAATGGAGCACCTCCTTGTTGGAAATGTAACCAAATTGTAACTCATTGAAATGAGTTTGTCAACCCCTGCGGCTAAAAATTTACAAATTTATGCCTTTTTGCCTGGGTCAGACGGTCTGATTTGGTTCAAAAGACGTTGTTTTCGGGGAAAAAGCGGAAAGCGGGGTACCTATGAAATTGTAACAAAGTCGGCGGACGGGAGTCCGACGGCTTGACAAAACGGGGAGCCTGCGCGCAGGCTCCCCGCGATGTCCGATAGCTGGAACCGGTTCAGTTAAACAGGTAATTGCGTACCAACTCGGAGAGCAGCTCGTCCCGGTCCAGACGGCAGATCATGGCTCTCGCGTTATTGTGGTTGGTGATGTAGGTGGGATCCTCGGAGAGGAGATAACCTACGATCTGGTTGACAGGGTTGTAACCCTTTTCGGTCAGCGAGGAATAAACGGAGGATAAGATCCGCTTCATTTCCTCGTGATCCTCCGAGGGAACGCGGTACTTAATGGTATGGTCTTCCATATTGCCTGCCTCCTTGATCCGTTTCTGTTATCATACCCCATTTTGAGGGATTTGTAAAGCGCTTATTTGTAAAATTATTTCTGTTTGCGGACGAAAAACAGGCCGAAGGTATTGGGGCCGCAGTGGGTGGAGATGGCGGAGCAGGCGGGATACTCAATGAGCTGGCGGCAGCCGGTTTTTTCGCGCACATAGGCGCGCAGCTCGTCCAGGAAGGCAGTGTCCTCAATGGTGTGGTTCATATACACCAGGTCGGTCTCCAGCTCCGGCAGCATGGCAAACTTATCGTCCAGGAACTGATAGACGCACTTGCGGTAGACGCCCCGGTATTTCTTGCCCACCCGCATGATGCCGTTGTCAAAGACGATCTCGGGGCGGAGCTTGAGGATGTTGGCGCCCATGGCGGCCAGGGTAGAGCAGCGGCCGCCCTTGTGCAGGAATTCCAGGGTCTCGATGATAAAGCTGCCGTCGATCCGGTTCCGGTATTCCTCCATGAAGGCCGCCACCTGGGCGGGATCCTCCAGGTCGGTGTTCAGGGCGGCGAGAATGGTCAGGCTGGTGCCGCCTGCCAGACATTTGGAGTCCACCACCCAGACGTTTCCCACCTCGCTGGCCGCCATACAGGCGTTCTGATAGCAGGAGGAGACGCCGGCGCTCTTGGCAACGTGGATCACGGGTTTGCCCTCGGCGGTGAGCTTGCGGAACCACTTCTCGTAGTCGCCGGGGTTGGCGGCGCTGGTCTTGGCAAGCTGGCCGGACTGCCGGACGTAGTCCAGCAGATCCTTCTGGGTGAGATCGGGCCAGTCGTCCACGGTCTTGTCGCCCATGGTCACATAGCTGGCGATGGGACGGATGTCATACCGCTGAAGCAGCTCCTCCGGCATATCCAGCGTGCTGTCTGCGCTGATAATATAAGGCTTCATTGTGTCTCTCCTCTCAACAGCTATCTTCTTACGGCGTTCAGGTTCTGCTCCAGGGCCTTCAGGATCTTGTCCATGGCGGGCTCGATATCCGCGTCGGTGAGGGTGCGATCCTCGGCCCGGAAGGACAGGGAGAAGGCCACGCTCTTTTTGCCGGGAAGAATGCCCACGCCCCGGTAGACGTCAAAGAGCTTGATCTCCCGCAGCAGCTTGCCTGCGGCGGAGGTGATGCAGTTCTCCAGCGCGCCCACGGTAACGGCTTCGTCGCAGACCACGGCCAGGTCGCGGCTGGTGGCCGGGAAGCGGGGCAGGGCAGTGAAGGTCTTCTCGGGGGCCAGAACGGTGAGCAGCTCCGTGAAGCTCAGCTCGGCGCAGTAGACCTCGCAGTCCATGCCGTAGTTCTGCGCCGCCAGGGGATGGATCTGGCCCAGCAGGCCGATCCGCTTGCCGTCCACCAGCAGGGCCGCGCAGCGGCCGGGGTGGAAGGTGGGATCGTCCGTGACAGCCTCGAAGCTGTAGGGCAGCACGTTGAGCTGGGAGAGGATGCCCTCCACCGCGCCCTTGAGGGTGTAGAAGTCCTCGCCGGGGCCGTAGCAGCCCAGCATCAGCAGCTTGGGCTCCCGGGGCAGGGGCTCGCCCTCCACCGGCAGATAGATCTTGGCCAGCTCGTAGAGCCGGGCGGCCTTGTTGTGGTAGGCGAAGTTCCGGGCCAGAATGTCCAGCATGGAGGGGATGCCCGTGGTACGCATAACAGAGCTGTCTTCGCCCAGGGGGTTCAGCAGCTTGATCTGGTTCCTGCGGGGATCGTCCTTGGGGGCCCGGATCATGTCCATGCCCGCGGGGGAGACGAAGGAGTAGGTGATGATCTCGCTGTAGCCCATGGCACGGGCGGCAGCGCCGGCCTTGTTTTCCAGCTTCTGGCTGGGGGAGTAGCCGCCCCGGGTGGTGGCGCCCCGCATCAGGGTGGTGGGGATCTCGTTGTAGCCGTAGAACCGGGCCACCTCCTCGGCCACGTCGGCCATCCGCCGCAGGTCAGGCCGCCAGGTGGGGACGATGATCTTGCCGTCGGATACGCTGATCTGCTCCCGGCGGAGGTACTCGATCATGTCCGCCTCGGGGATATTCGTGCCCAGCAGGGCGTTGATCCGGTCGGGCTCCAGGGGCAGGGCCACGGGAGCGGGGATATAATTCAGAATGTCGATGACGCCGTCCAGCACCTCGCCCGCGCCCAGGAGCTCCACCAGCTCGCAGGCCCGGTCAACGGCGGGCAGGGTCAGCATGGGGTCGATGTTCTTCTCAAATTTCGCGGAGGCCTCGGTACGCATACCCAGAGCCAGGGCCGTCTTGCGGATGGAGGTGCCGTCGAAGTTGGCGGACTCGAACACCACGTCCACGGTGTCGGGGACGATCTCGGAGTTCTCGCCGCCCATGATGCCCGCCAGACCCACGGGGCGGGTCTCGTCGGCAATGACCAGCATCTCCGGCGTCAGCTTGCGTACGTTGCCGTCCAGGGTGGTCAGGGTCTTGTCGGCCCCGGCCCGGCGGACGATGATCTTGCCGCCGCCCACGTAGCGATAGTCAAAGGCGTGCATGGGCTGGCCGTACTCCACCATGACGTAGTTGGTGATGTCCACGATGTTGTTGATGGGCCGGATCCCGGCGGAGCGGAGGCGCTGGCGCATCCACTTGGGGGAGGGGCCGATCTTCACGTTCCGCACCATGCGGGCGGTGTAGCGCAGGCAGAGATCCGGGTCCGGGGTCTCCACGTCCAGCAGCGCCGTCAGCTCGCCGGGGCCGCCGCCCTTGACCACGGGCTCGTGGAGCTTCAGCGGCACGTTGAAGGCCGCGGCGGTCTCCCGGGCCAGGCCGATGAGACTGTAGCAGTCGGGGCGGTTGTTGGTGATCTCAAATTCCACCACGGAGTCGTCGTTGCCGATGACCTCATTGATGTCCTGGCCCACGTGGGCGTCCTCGTCGTTGAGGATCCAGATGCCGTCCTGGCAGGCGTCGGGGAAGTCGTTGTGGGTCAGGCCCAGCTCCTGGATGGAGCAGAGCATACCGTTGGAGACCTCGCCCCGGAGCTTGCCCTTGGTGATGTGCACGCCCCCGGCCAGCCAGGAGTTGTGGAGGGCGGCGGGGACCAGGTCGCCCTGGTGCACGTTCTGGGCGCCGGTGACGATCTGGATGGGCTCCGCCTCGCCTACGTCGATCTGGCAGACCCACATATGGTCGGAGTTCTGGTGGCGGACGATGGACAGCACCTTGCCCACCTTCACGTTTTTGATTTCTTCATCCAGCCGGGTGGTGGTCTCCACCTTCTGCCCGGCGATGGTCATGGTTTCGGCATACTCCCGGTCGGAGGCCTGGATATCCACAAATTCTTTCAGCCATTTTCTGGAGAGATTCATATTCTGTTGCCTCCTTCCTTAAAACTGCCGCAGGAAGCGGACGTCGTTCTCAAAGATCAAGCGCAGATCGGAGATCTGGAAGCGGCGCATGGCCATACGCTCCAGGCCGATGCCGAAGGCGAAGCCGGAGTAGACCTTGGGGTCGATGCCGCAGCCCTCCAGCACCTTGGGGTGCACCATGCCCGCGCCCAGCAGCTCGATCCAGCCCTCGCCCTTGCAGGTGGGGCAGCCGGCGCCCTGGCACTTGAAGCACTGCACGTCCAACTCACAGCTGGGCTCGGTGAAGGGGAAGTGGTGGGGGCGGAAGCGGACCACGGAGTCCTCGCCGTAGAGCCCCTTGACAAAGGTTTCCAGGGTGCCCTTCAGGTCCGCCATGGTGATGCCCTTGTCGATGACCAGGCCCTCGATCTGGTGGAACATGGGGGAGTGGGTGGCGTCCACCTCGTCCTTCCGGTAGACCCGGCCGGGGGCCAAGATGCGGATGGGCGGGTGCTTGATGGCCTCCATGGCCCGGATCTGCATGGGAGAGGTCTGGGTCCGCAGCAGGATGGAGCTGTCTTCCTTGATATAGAAGGTATCGGACCAGTCCCGGGCGGGGTGGCCCTCCTCGGTGTTCAGCTTGGTGAAGTTGTACTCGGCAAGCTCTACCTCGGGGCCCTCCAGGATCTGGAAGCCCATGCCGATCGCGATCTCCTTGACCTCGTCCAGGGCGATATACATGGGATGCTTGTGGCCCAGCTCCGATTTGGTGCCGGGGACGGTGACGTCCAGGGCCTCGGCGGCCAGCTTGGCCTCCAGCGCAAAGGCGGCCAGCTCCGTCTTCCTGGCCTCCAGCCGCTCCTCAATGGCGGCGCGGACGGAGTTCGCCAGCTGTCCCATGACGGGGCGCTCCTCAGCGGAGAGCTTGCCCATCATCTTGAGGACGGCGGTCAGCTCGCCCTTTTTGCCCAGCAGGCTGACCCGCAGGCCTTCCAGCTCGGCGGAGTCCTTCGCCGCCTCCAGAGCCGCAAGGGCTTTGGACTTGATTTGTTCCAGTTGTTCTCTCATATCGTATCGGTTCTCCTTAAAATGGATTACAAAATAATAAAACGCCTTTCCTCCCCTTGATCTGGGACGAAAGACGAAGCTTCCGCGGTACCACCCGCATTCGCCGGCTGCCCGGCGCACTCTCGGATCTTAACGCGACCCTCACGGCGGACCCTACGCAAGGGGGGTCATACTGCCTCAGACGGTCAAAGGACTGTATGCACCCGCGTTGCAGGGAAACATACGAAGTTGAGAATTGAGAGTTGAAAATTGAAAATGGAGGAGTTTTTCAAATTGCCATTTGAAAAACAGAAGGAAAACACCCGATCCCGCAAGATTCCGGTTCATTTCATCGTTCAAATGGCAATTTGAACGATACCACAACTTTCAACTTTCAATTTTCAATTGTCAACTTTTTTGACACGCTGTGGCGGCGTACCCGCCTCTTCAGGCCCGCGGCTCCCGGTGGAAGGCCCCTGCCTCGCGGGGAGTGCTCACAGCAGCCGCACCCTCTCTGAACCCGCTTCTGAGACACGGACAAACCGTTCTCCGCCTGTTTCCTGTGAAATCGCAAATAGTATAGCATATTGCTATCACTTTTGCAAGTTTTTTCTTGCGTTTTCGCCGCGGATTTTCGCCTGGGTTTTCGCGGGGCACTTTCTTAGGGAACGCTGAGGCTTTCTTCGGAAACGCCGGGGATTTTTCTTGACTTTTTCCGCCTTTTTGTATATGATGAATGCCGACGATCGTCACCTCTGTGTGACGGAAATCACGGCTTCGGACGGAGCCGCGGAAGGAGAGAAAAATGAGTAAATTCAAAGAATATCTGAAAAAACAGGATATTGAGCTGTCCCCCAAGCGCTATTTCATCGACGCCATGAGCGCCATGGCCCAGGGCCTCTTTGCATCTCTGCTGATCGGCACCATCATCAAGACGCTGGGCCAGCAGATCGGCCTGGACGTGCTGATCCAGGTGGGCGACTACGCCTTCCAGATGTGCGGCCCGGCCATTGCCGTGGCCATCGGCTACGCCCTGCACGCGTCCCCCCTGGTGCTGTTCTCCCTGGTGGGCGTCGGCTTCGCCGGCAACCAGCTGGGCGGCGCAGGCGGCCCTCTGGCAGTCTACGTCATCGCCATCATCGCCTGTGAGTGCGGCAAGCTGGTGTCCAAGCGCACCAAGGTGGATATCCTGGTGACGCCTGCCGTCACCACCCTTGTAGGCGCGCTGCTGGCCATTCTCATCGCCCCTCCCATCGGCAAGGCTGCCAGCGCCGTGGGCGATCTGATCATGTGGGCCACGAACCTGCAGCCCTTCTTCATGGGCATCCTGGTTTCCGTGCTGGTGGGCGTTGCCCTGACTCTGCCCATCTCCTCTGCCGCCATCTGTGCGGCCCTGGGTCTGACGGGCCTGGCCGGCGGCGCTGCCGTGGCGGGCTGCTGCGCCCAGATGGTGGGCTTCGCCGTCATGAGCTTCCGGGAGAACCGCTGGGGCGGCCTGGTGAGCCAGGGCATCGGCACCTCCATGCTGCAAATGCCCAACATCATCAAGAACCCCCGAATCTGGATCCCGCCCACACTGGCCTCCGCCATCACCGGCCCCCTGGCCACCTGCCTCTTCCACCTGGAGAACAACGGCCCCGCCGTGGCCTCCGGTATGGGCACCTGCGGCTTCGTGGGCCAGATCGGCGTCTACACCGGCTGGGTGAATACCAAGGGAAGCATCGGCGCCATGGATTGGGTCGGCCTCATTCTGATCTGCTTCGTGCTGCCTGCCGTGCTGAGCTTTGTCTTCTGCGAGATCGAGCGCAAGCTGGGCTGGATCAAGCAGGATGATTTGAAGCTGTAAAAAATTACTACGAATCGCAGGGAGGATTTGACTATGGATACCGGCTTGTTTGTTTCATTTCGGGAACGTCTTTTGGAGAGCTGCGGAAAGGTGATCCTGGGCAAGGATGACGTCATTCGGCGGGTCGGCGTCTGCCTGCTGGCGCCCGGCCACGTGCTTTTGGAGGATCTGCCCGGTACCGGCAAGACCATGCTTCTCCGCGCCTTTGCCAAGTGCATCGGCGGCGAGTTCCGGCGGATCCAGTTCACGCCGGACATTTTGCCGTCCGATCTGACAGGCATCCATTTTTACAACCAGAAGCGGGGAGAGTTCGAATTCCGCAAGGGCCCGCTGTTTGCCAACGTAGTCCTGGCGGACGAGATCAACCGCGCCGTGCCCCGCAGCCAGTCGGCGCTGCTGGAGGTCATGGAGGAGCGGCAGATCTCCATAGACGGTCAGACCTACCGGCTGGAGGAGCCCTACATCGTCATGGCGACCCAGAACCCCATCGAGTCCTACGGCACCTTCCCGCTGCCGGAGGCGCAGCTCGACCGCTTCTTCATGAAGCTCTCCCTGGGCTATATGGAGCCGGAGCAGGAAAAAGAGATCCTCCGCCGGCCCGATACCAAGGACATCATCGAGACCCTTTCTCCCATTGTCACGGCGGAGGAGCTGGCCGACCTTCGCAGGCAGAGCCGCGCCGTCACAGTGCGCGACGATGTGACGGATTATATCATGTCCATCATCACCGCCACCCGGCAGGAGGAGCGCCTGGCCTGCGGCGTCAGTGCCCGCGGCTCCATCGCCCTCTACCGGGCCGCCCAGATCACCGCTGCGATGGAGGGCCGGGATTACGTGCTGCCCGAGGACGTGAAGGACAATGTGATCCCGGTTCTGGCACACCGTATTACCGTTGTTTCCGGCAGCCATCTGGACGCAGCCGGCCTGCTCAAGGGCCTGCTGGAAGAGCTGCCCGTACCGGTGGAATAAGCTATGCCGGTTGAGCAGTTTGTTCTGATCGTTTTCGGAATGCTGGTCGCCCTCTTCGCGGCGCAGATCCTGAGCCTGTGTCTGAATCACAAGCACGTGGAGCTTCAATGCGAGGTGGATACCGATCTGACAGAGCCGGACGAGCTGTTTACTCTGAGCTTCCGGGCCCGGAATACGGGCCTCTGGCCGCTGTTTTATGTCAGCGTTTCCTTTGCGCTGGAGGAGGGCCTGGAGGTTCGGGAAAGCGAAGCCTGGAAGCAGGCCAACTGCACCAAAAACGCCTCTCTGACCATGGTCAGATTCAAACTGAGCCTGCTGCCGCGGCACACTGCCCGGGGCAGAGTCCATCTCTCTGCCAGCCGGCGGGGTCAGTACGTTCTGGGAAAGGGCTATATTGAGACGGGGGATTTTTGCGGCTTCAGCAGCAAAGTCTATTCCTATGACATGCCCCGGAAGCTTGTCTGCACCGCACGGCGTCTGCCGGAGGAGCCTGCGATCAAGCCGGCCGGCGGCTTCTTGGGAGAAATGGCGGCCCGACGCTTCATCCTGGAGGATCCGAGTCTGATCCTCGGCTACCGGAGCTATACAGGCGCGGAGCCCATGAAACGGATCTCCTGGACCCAGACGGCCCGCACCGGGCAGCTGATGGTCAGAAATCCCGATTTCACCGTGGACGCCGATGTGGTGGTTCTGATGGACGAGGAGGACTGCGGCAAGGAGCTGACCGAACGCTGCCTGTCCATGCTCCGGACGGCCTGTGATATGCTGGAGGCGGCCCGGATCCCGTACGCCGTGATCTCCAACGGAGATTTGTCCGAACTGCCCAAGGGCGTGGGCCGCAGACACAACTTTGAGATCCAGCGCCGCATCGGACTGTCTCACTTTACCCGTTATCGCCGCTTTGAAGACCTGGCGGCGCAGTGCGCCGCGGGAGAGCTGATCCCCCGGGGCTGGATCGTGATCGTCCCGCAGGCGGATGCGTCGGTGCGGGCCTCTGTCGCCCGATTGGGGGCGGCAGCCAACGGGCAGGTCTGCCTGCTGACCGGGGAGGAGGCGACGAACCATGCGTAGCTTTACGCCCCTTCGCCTTTCCGCCCAGGTCTGCTTTGCATCCGGCCTGCTCTGTGCGATCCCTGTGTTCCAGGGAAATTGGGGAATGTTTGCGCTGCTGGCAGCGCTGACGCTTCTCTCATGTTTTGCCGCTGTTCGTGTTTCCCAGGCGGGAGTCCGTCTGCTGCTGGGCCTGCTCCCTCTGGCGGCGCTTTCCCTGGCCTCCGGGACCGCCGGCCTTGCGGCCTGCGCGGTGCTTACGGGCTACGTGGCGGCGAACCTTGCCTCCGGCCGCTTTTGGCAGGAGGTCTGGCGCTATCGCAAGGAAGCCGGTCTCACGCTCATTCTCTGCGCCGTTGCCGCGCTGCTTGTGCTGGTATATCCTGCGCTCTACAATATGCCCAGCTGTATCTTCATCTGCGTTTGCGCCATGGAAACCGTGGCGGCGCTTCGCTCACTGCGGATCGGCTCCGGTCACCACAGCAGCTGGGAGTTGAGAAACCACGCTGCTTTTCTGGCGACATTGACGCTTGGAGCGGGGTTCGGCTTGCTTGGCACGCCGCTGCTGAAAAAACTTTTTATACTGGTGGGCACGATCCTGGAGGGCATACTGATGCTGATGTCCCTCGTGCTGACGGGTGTGACCTCCCTGTTCATCGAAGAAACAGAGGCGACGGAAACCACGGCAGAGACCGTCACGACCACCGTGGAAACCACCTGGGTGCCCGATCCGGCCCATACCGACCTTCCCACGGGAGACGGCTGGAACTTCTCCATTCATGTGGATCTGCCCTGGAAATGGATCGCCTTCGGGCTTGCCGTGGTGGCCCTGCTGCTTCTGGTGGTATGGCTGTACCGCCGCAGCGCGAAGCTGGAGAAATCGAAGCCCCCCGAGGAGCTCTTCCATACGGAGAAGACCGTCTCCGGCGCGGCCGCGTCCCGGCGTCAGCGCAGGGCGCGCAGCGCGAACGAGACCCGGAACCGTCGGCGGATCCGTGCTGCCTATCGGGATTACCTTGCCTATCTGCGCCGGAATAAGGTCGTTATTCGAAAGAGCGATACAACGGCGGAGATCACCACGCTGTCCAAAGCGGAGCTGCAGAAATCAGACGAGATCCTTCGCGGGATCTATCGCACGGCCCGCTATTCCGACGAGGAGCCGGACGACGCGGCCGTTGCCGCCGCTGAGGCCGCTCTGGCCGTGCTGACCGCGAAGCCGAAGGAACGTCCGGGGCAGAAAACAGAATAAAGCAAAATAAAGCAAAATAAAGGAAAAGACGCGGGAGCCAAGCTCTCGCGTCTTTTCCCATTCAAAATTCTGTATGCGTTCAGGTCCCGGCGGGCTTGAAGCTGTCCTTCAGGCTGACGCTGCGGTTGAAGACCAGGTGGCCCTCATGGCTGTCCTTGCTGTCCAGGCAGAAGTAGCCCAGACGCATGAACTGGAAGTGGCCCGGAGGGGTCACGTCGGCCAGGGAGGCCTCCACCTTGCAGCCCGTCAGGATCTCCAGAGAGTCGGGGTTCAGGCACTCCAGGAAGTCCTTGTCCGCGCCGTCGGGGTCGGGGTCGGAGAAGAGGTTGTCGTAGAGCCGGACCTCCGCGTCCTTGGCGGTCTTAGCGTCCACCCAGTGGATGGTCGCGCCCTTGACCTTCCGGCCGTCGGCGGGGTTGCCGCCCCGGGATTCGGGATCGTACTCGGCGTAGATCTCCGCGATGGAGCCGTCGGGGTTCTTCTTGCAGCCGGTGCAGGTGACCAGATAGGCGCCCTTGAGCCGGACCTCGTTGCCGGGGTAGAGCCGCTTGTACTTGGGGATGGGGGTCTCCATAAAGTCCTCGTCCTCGATCCACAGCTCCCGGGAGAAGCACACCATCCGGGTCCCGTCCTCGGGCCGGTTGGGGTTGTTCTCCACCTCAAATTCCTCGCTCTGTCCCTCGGGGTAGTTGGTGATGACCAGCTTCACCGGGTGCAGCACGGCCATGACCCGCTGGGCGGTCTCGTTCAGATCCTCCCGCAGGCAGTGCTCCAGGAAGGCGTACTCCACCGTGGAGGGGTTCTTGGCCACACCGATGCGCTCGCAGAAGTTCCGGATGGACTGGGGGGTGTAGCCCCGGCGGCGCAGGCCGCAGAGGGTGGGCATCCGGGGATCGTCCCAGCCGGAGACCCGGCCGTCCTCCACTAACTTGCGCAGCTTGCGCTTGGACATGACGGTGTGGTCGATGCCCAGGCGGGCAAATTCGATCTGCCGGGGCTTGTGGTAGGGGATGGAGACGTTGCTCACCACCCAGTCGTAGAGCGGGCGGTGCTCCTCGTATTCAAGCGAGCAGAGCGAGTGCGTGATGCCCTCCAGGGCGTCCTGGATGGGGTGGGCAAAGTCGTACATGGGGAAGATGCACCACTTGGTGCCCTGGCGGTGGTGGTCAATGTAGCGGATCCGGTACATGACCGGGTCGCGCATATTGAAGTTGCCGCTCTCCAGGTCGATCTTGGCCCGCAGGGTGCGGCTGCCCTCGGGGAATTCTCCGGCCCGCATCCGCTGGAACAGATCCAGGTTTTCCTCCACGGAGCGGTTCCGGTAGGGGGACACGGCGGGGACGCCGATGCTGCCCCGGTTGGCCTTGAACTCCTCGGGGGAGAGGTCGCAGACGTAGGCCAGGCCCTTCTTGATCAGTTCGATGGCGAACTGATAGGTCTGCTCAAAGTAATCGCTGCCGTAGAAGAAGCGGTCGCCCCAGTCGAAGCCCAGCCAATGGATGTCCTCCTGGATAGCCTCCACGAATTCGGTGTCCTCCTTGGCGGGGTTGGTGTCGTCCATGCGCAGATTGCACAGGCCGCCGAACTTCTCCGCCGTGCCGAAGTCAATGATCAGCGCCTTGCAGTGGCCGATGTGCAGATAGCCGTTCGGCTCCGGCGGGAAGCGGGTGTGCACCTGCATTCCGGCGAACTGTCCGCCCTCGGCGATGTCCTCTTCTACAAAGGCATGGATAAAGTTTTTGGATTCATTGGACTTGACTTCTTCGTCCATCGTATTTCACCTCGCAGAAAAATTTTCTCTATTATACAACAACGGAAGCGCGATTGCAAGAAAGAATATACGATTTTCAGACTGTCAAAGAACGACGTTCCATTCAATTCAAATGACTACGGCGGATATCGAGTTGAAAATTGAGAGTTGAAAGTTGAAAATGGTGGAGTTTTTCAAATTGCTATTTGAAAAACAGAAATGAAATGACGGATGCGGAAGGAGTTCACATGATTAGGTAAGCATTTTCTCAAATCAACGAAAAAGAGTTCCCCCAAAGCTCCGTTTTTCCATTCATCGTTCAAATGGCAATTTGAACGATACCATAACTTTCAACTTTCCATTTTCAACTTTCAACTGTTTTGCCATCGCCTTATCTTACGTCAACGTAGATGAAAACCTCTCCGTCCGTGTCGCGCTGGAAGCTGCAATGCGTGCCGGAGCTGATGCTGTGGTCCTGCAGGTAGGCCGAGAGCGTATAACGGTTCCCGGTGGAAGGCCCCTCTACGACGGGCATATCCCCATCCAGCCAGACCAGATCCTCGTTGGCGGTGTTCTCAATTCGCTGCCAGAAGCCGCCGGCGGCGGAGTAGGCGAAGACGTAAATGTCGCCCACTTTTCCGACCTCATAGAAGCCGCCCTTGCCGGTGAAAGCCTCAGCAGCGGAGCCCAGTCTTGCGTCCAGGATGACGCCGTCCTTCGGAACAGAGATGCTATATTGCATGATTGCGCCATCCAGCCACTCGTCGAGCTGCTCCTGGGAATCGGTGTAGCGGTACTCCTGTCCGTTCAGGGTGATCGTACCGGTCTGCTTTGCCTGGGTTAACTCCGCCTCGCTTGCGGTCACGGCAACTGTGCGGACGACCTTGGCCTGATAACGGTTGCCGACCTTGTTGATTTCCGTGATCCTCGTGTCACCGCCGTAAGCGACGCTCCAGGTTCCGCTCAGCGCGGAACGCTCCGCCTCGTCCTGCTCCTGCCGCGCGAGAATGACCTCAAGCTCGGTTGCGGCAGCGGTATTCACGTCAATAAAGGTAAAACCGTTTTCGTTGGCGTAGCGCTCCGCCTCGGAGCCGGGGACGCCGGTGATGGTAAAGCCCTCCACCTTTTCAGATCCGGAATATGGATCCAGGTAACCAAACGCATACTCGCCGATGCTCGTCACACTGTCCGGAATGATGACGCTCGTCATCATGTCACAGCAGGAGAACGCCTTTTCTCCGATACTCGTCACGCTGTTCGGAATCGTCACGCTCGTCAGGGCGCGGCAGCCGTAGAACGCATGAAAGCCAATGTTCGTCACGCTGTTCGGAATTGTCACGCTTGTTAAGGCGGTGCAGTACTGGAATGCTTGATCGCCGATGCTCGTCACGCTGTTCGGAATGCTCACGTGCAACAATGCTTCACATTCAAAAAATGCGCCTTTGCCGATTTCCGTTATACCCTCCGGGATGCTCAGAGCGGTCAGGCCGGTACGACTGAACACACCGGTTTCAATGGAGCTTAGATGGGCGGGAAGGGAAAGCTCTTTCAGGGAATGGCATTCAGAAAACGCGGTGGCTCCGATGCCCGTCACGCTGTCCGGAATCGTGATGCTCGTCAGTTGGCCGCATAAGAAGAATGCGGTCGTACCGATCGACGTCAGACCCTCCGGCAGACGGACGGCGGTAATTGCATCGTGATATTGAACCCAGGGAGTTTCATGTTCGTTTTCTTTTGCGTTGAGAGCGTTGTCATAATCGTCCATCGCGCCGCTGCCCTCGATGGTCAGCACGCCGGTGTCGGGGTTGAAATACCAGCTCAGATTCTCGCCGCAGCTTCCGGACGGCCAATCCGGGTTCACGGTCTCCTCGGTGGGCTCCGTGGCCTCGGTCGGCTTCGTGGGCTCGGTCGGCGCTGAGGGTTCCGTCGGCTCGGTGACCACGGGCTCGGTGACCACAGGCTCCGTGATCACCGGCAGGTCTTCGCCGGTGTCCGTCAGCTCCTCGGGGGTCTCTACCCCGGCCAGGCGCTCGTCCGTCACGGAGGTCGTGGGCTGGTAGGGCGCGTCCGTGTTGCTGGATTTCAGCAGCTTCGCGCCGCCCCAGATCCCGCCGCCGATCAGCGCCACGGCCAGCGCGCCCGCCAGCAGCCTGCCGGTCAGCACCTGGCCGAAGGTCTTGGCGGCAACGGGCACCGCCGTGGCTGCCACGGCGTCGGCGGAGACCTTTGTCACGGCGGCCTTGACGGCGGCCTGCTTCGCGCCTGCGGCGGCAGGCTCCATGCGGCGCATCAGCGCAACGAAGAAGGCGACGGGGGAGAGACCGTAGAGCTTGACGCCCTGCTTCTCGAGCGCGTGGACGGCGGTCTCGATCTTCTTCCGGCCGCGGAAGAGCTGCGTTTTGACCGTTCCGGCGGAGACCTTCAAGGTCTCGGAAATCTCCTTGATGCTGAGCTCGTCGTAGTAGTGCATACCGACGATCAGCTGCATCTCCTCGGGCAACTGGGAGAGGATCTGCTGCACCAGCCGCGCGGTCTCCTTCCGGTCGAGCGAGAGCTCCGGCTGGTTCTCCACGTTGAGATCGGCCAGCTCGGGCGTCGCGTTCTCGTCCTCGTCGGAGGCGAGCTCGGTAAAGGTCAGGGCTTTGCGCTGCCCCATCTGCGTGGCCGTGACGTTCACGGCGATCCGCCGCAGCCAGGGGAAGAACGCGTCGTTGCTTTCCAGCGTGTCCAGGCTGCGGTAGGCGCGCAGATAGCTGTCCTGCTGAATATCCCAGGCCAGATCCTCGTCGCGGGTCATGGCGCGGATGCAGCGGTAGAGCTCGGGGGCGGTGCGGTCGTAGAGCTCGGTGAAGGCGGCCTGGTCGCCGGTCTTGGCCTTGGCAACCAGTGCGGAAAGATCTTCGTTCATGACGTTGTTGGTCTTGGTTTTCATTTTGTTTCTTCTCCTTTTTCTGTCACGGGTTGGATTGTATCATATTTCCTCGTCTGTGTCCACAGTCTTTTGGGCTCGCTCGGCGGACTGTGGGCGGAGAGCTGCGCGGCCAGATTGCCGCGGGTGCGTGCGAGGGCTTCGGGGTCAGCTTCAAAGTTGCGTTCTATAAATTTTCGGTACAGCACCGCAAAGCTGGTGTCGTTCGGCATCTCTTCGCCTCCTTTCGCTGCGTTCTGCCTAATAGACCGGAAAACCCGGAAAAAGGTTGACAAGATTTAAAAAAATAATTTCCTGCGAAAACGACCGCCGAAATTCGGCGGCCGTTTTCGTATGAGCGCTTATGCCAGACCGGCTGAGCGTCTGTGAAGGCCAATTTCGCCATCAGAAAGCAGCTCCAATACGAAATTCGGGCAGACAAGATCCGGATCATCCCTGAATTTGCTTTGCACAGCAAACTCAGCAAATGAACTGATTTCTCCCAAATCATCTACAGACGTATCAGCATCGAACCAAATCCAGCCAATAATTGTTTTGGAATTGCTGCTGAGATATTGATCTCCGGGGTATAGGCCGCTATAGGCAAATACGAAACCGTCATCCGTTTTCACGATCGTGAGAACAGTTTGTCGCGAAACCAAGAGCCAACCTTCTCCATCATCCCGCAAAGACCGATTGCCCCATTCCTCGGCCTCCTCCTTGGACTCTGTGTAGCGGTATTCTGTACCGGCCAGGATAATGCTTCCGTTTTGTCTGGCTTGCTGGATATCCGCTTCTGTTACCACAAGCGGCTTGTTTTCTACAACCTTCACCAGATAGCGCGTATCAACCTTGACAAACCAATCCGGTTTTACGAAATTTCGGCAGGGCTGCTTCAGCCGTTCTACGACAGCGTTCTGATCCACCACCATAGCGCTGAAAACGCAGCCGTTTTCCTGGGCAAATTGCTCGGCAGCGGAACCGGGGTAAGCGCAGACGGTCACGTTGGACAGGGAACCCTGATCTGCGTCGATCCGGCAGCTCGGGTTCATGACCCAGATATCGTACATGCCGGAGCAGCCGGAAAACGCCGAATCCGCAACCGAAGTCAGACCTTCGGGCAAAAGGATCCGCTCAATGCCGGTGCAGCCCATGAAGGCGCCGCGGCCAATGGAGCTGAGCCCGTTCGGAAGAGAAGAGTCTGAATACGCATAGATTTTCGTGCAATCACAGAACGCATAGCTGCCGATCGTGGTGAGTCCTGCCGGAAAATCAATAGAATAAATCGAGTCATGATACTCATACCAGGGAGCTCTGTCCGCGGCGTTGTCATAATCGTACATGGGGCCGCTGCCCTGAATCGTCAACTTGTGCCGATCCAAATCGTAGCTCCAGGTCAGATTCTCGCCGCAGTGGTCGGCGAGCCGTTCCGGCTGCTCGCTGGGCTCGGTGGGCTCCGTCGATTCGCTGGGGTTCGTGGGCTCGGTCGGCGCTGAAGGTTCCGTCGGCTCCGTGGCAACCGGCTCCGTAGCAACGGGCTCGGTGACCACGGGCAGGTCTTCGTTGGTTGCCGTCAGCTCCTCGGGGGTCTCCACCCCGGCGAGGCGCTCGTCCGTCACGGAGGTCGTAGGCTGGTAGGGCGCGTCCGTGTTGCTGGATTTCAGCAGCTTCGCGCCGCCCCAGATCCCGCCGCCGATCAGCGCCACGGCCAGCGCGCCGGCCAGCAGTCTGCCCGCCAGCACCTGGCCGAAGGTTTTGGCCGCAACGGGAACGGCCGCGCTCGCAACGGCGTCGACGGTTCCCTTTGCCACGGCAGCCTTGACGGCAGCCTGCTTGACGCTCGCGGAAGCGGCAGGCTCCATGCGGCGCATCAGCGCCACTAAGAAGGCCACGGGGGAGAGGCCGTAGAGCTTGACGCCCTGCTTTTCCAGGGCCCGGACGGCGGTCTCCACCTTTTTCCGGCCCTGGAAGAGCGCGGCCTTTACGGTTCCGTCGGAGAGCTTCAAAAGCTGTGCGATCTCCTTCACACTGAGCTCGTCATAGTAGCGCATACCCAGGATCATCTGCTGTCCCTCGGGTAGCTTGGAGAGAATTTCCTGCACCAGGCGGGAGGTCTCCTTCCGATCCAAAGACAGCTCCGGCTGGCTGGCCGGGTTCAGATCCGGCAGCTCCGGGATCGCGGCGTCCTCGCTGTCGCCCGCCAGATCCGTAAAGGTCACGGGCAGGCGCTTGCTCATCTTCGTTGCGGTGACGTTGGCCGCGATCCGCCGCAGCCAGGGAAGGAAGGCCTCATCGTTTTCCAGCTTGTCCAGGCTTTGGAAGGCCCGGAGATAGCTGTCCTGCTGGATGTCCCAGCTCAGATCCTCGTCCCGGGTCATGGCCCGGATGCTGCGGTAGAGCTCGGCGCTGGTCTTGTTATAGAGCTCCGAAAAGGCTTCCTGGTCGCCGGTCTTGGCCTTGGCCACCAGCGCGGAGAGGGATTCGGCTTCACTGCGTTTGGTCGTCTCAGTCGTTTTCATTTCTTTTCTTCTCCTGTCTCTGTTTCAGAATGGATTGTATCATAAGTGGAATGGTTTGTCCATAGCCGTGTGGCCGGGGCAGGGGGGCTGTGGGCGGCAAGCTGCCCGATCAGATCCCGTCGGATCCGCGCAAGCCGCTCCGGATCCGGCTCAAAGCCCCGATCCACGAGCTTTTTGTACATCACCGCAAAGCTGGTATCGTTTGGCATTTGGGATCTCCTTTCGCTGCGTTCTGCTTAATAGACTCGGGAACTTGAAAAAAGGTTTATCGAAATGACAAAAAGATCGAAAAAAATTTTTCCTGATTTCTGAAATTTAATATTGTCAATTCGGATGAAATACGATACAATGAAAAGCGGTAAAAATTCACCCTGCAAAGGAGGGATCCCCTTGAAGGATCAGATCCAATACAAGCGCGTGCTATTAAAGGTCAGCGGCGAGGCGCTGGCGGGCGACGCCCACCGGGGGCTGGACTTTGACGTGATCGGCCAGGTCTGCGCGGTGATCAAGCGCTGCGTGGAGGCCGGCGTCCAGGTGGGCGTCGTGGTCGGCGGCGGCAACTTCTGGCGCGGCATCAAGGACGGCGGCGACCGGATGCAGCGGGTCCGGGCAGACCATATGGGTATGCTGGCCACGGTGATCAACGCCCTTGCCGTGGCGGATCGGCTGGAGCAGCAGGGCGTGCCCGCCCGGGTGATGACAGCCATCGATATGCCCCGGATCGCGGAGCCCTATATCCGGGATAAGGCGGTCTCCCATCTGGAAAAGGGCAGGGTCGTGGTCTTCGGCTGCGGCACCGGCAATCCCTTCTTCTCCACTGACACCGGCGCCGTGCTCAAGGCCGTGGAGATCGGCGCGGACGCCATTCTCCTGGCGAAGAACACCGACGGCGTCTACTCCGCCGACCCCGCCAAGGATCCCGGCGCAGTCAAATTCGACCGCATCACCTTCGACGAGGTCCTGGCCCGTCGGCTGGGGGTCATGGACTCCACAGCCACCAGCCTTGCCATGGACAACCATATGCCCATCGTCGTCTTCGCGCTCAAGGATCCGGAGAACATCTACCGGGTGGTCACCGGAGCGGAGCTGGGGACGCTTGTCACGGACAAATAATAAGGAGGAAGCAAAAATGGCAGTTGATTTCAAAGAGTTTACCAGAAAGATGGAGCGCACCCTGGAGGTGCTCCAGGAGGACTTCGGCGCCATCCGTGCCGGCCGCGCCAACGCCCGGGTTTTGGATCGGATCGTCGTGCCCTACTACGGTCAGGACACCCCCATCGGCCAGGTGGGCACCATCAGCTCACCGGACGCCCGTACCCTGGTGATCCAGCCCTGGGACGGCAGCCTGCTCAAGCCCATCGAGAAGGCCATCCAGGCCTCCGACCTGGGTATCAACCCCCAGAACGACGGCCGTGTGATCCGTCTGGTTTTCCCCCAGCTCACCGAGGAGCGCCGCCGCGATCTGACCAAGCAGGTCAAGAACCTGGGTGAGGGCGGCAAGGTGGCCGTCCGCAACATCCGCCGGGACGCCATGGACTATATCAAGAAGCTGAAGAAGAACTCGGAGATCACCGAGGACGATCAGAAGAACGCCGAGAAGGATCTGCAGGAGCTCACCGACAAGTATATCAAGAAGGTGGACGAGGCCTGCGCCGTCAAGGAAAAGGAGCTCATGGAGCTGTAATACAAGGCGGGCCTCGGCCCGCCTTGCTTCATCTTCACCCCGCGCCCAAAGGAATGGGGGAGAGTACATGAAAATCGTAACTGTTATCCTTGCGCTGCTGCTTCTGTGCGGCTGCGCGGGGCCGGCCCAACGGAAGGAGCCGGAAAAAACGACGGCAACAAACGAGAGGACGGAAGAAAACGTGAAATTCGGCTGTGATCTGTTGTTCCTCGGAGACTCCATCACCGCGGACAGCGATTTCCGGGAATACTTTCCGGAATGCTCCGTGGTGAACCTGGGCGTCTACGGCGACACCCTGCTCCAGATCCTGGCCCGGGTGGATGCAGTCCGCTCCGCCAATCCGGCAAAGATTTTCCTGCTGGGCGGGATCAACAGTCTGCGGCCCGACAACGTGGACGAGTGCCTGGCGCAGTACGCCCGGCTGCTGGACGCCCTGCGGGAGGCCTGCCCCGAGGCGTCGATCTGCGTGCAGAGCGTGCTTCCCGTTGGCACGGAGCTGGATCCGGAGGGCAGCCTCAACGACGCTGTCCGCCGCTTCAACGCCGGGCTGGAGCCTCTGGCCCGGGAAAAGGGCTGCGACTTTGCCGACATCTACGCCGCCTATGAAAAGGACGGCGCCATGGATCCCGCCCTGACCCGGGACGGCGTCCATCTGAACTTCACCGCCTACGGCCCCTGGGCCGAGGTCATCCAGCCGTATATTGGAGAATAAAAATGCCGATATTCAACAAAAAAACCGAACCCGCCGAGGCAGCGCCGCGGGCGCTTCCCACCCATATCGCCATCATCATGGACGGCAACGGCCGCTGGGCCAAGAAACGGGGCCTGCCCCGGACGGCGGGCCATAAGGTGGGGGCGGAGGCCTTCCGCACCATCGCCAACTACGCCAAGTCCATCGGCCTGCAATATCTGACGGTCTACGCCTTCTCCACCGAGAACTGGAAGCGCTCCGAGGAGGAGGTCAGCACCATCATGGGCCTGCTGGAGAAATACCTCCGGGAGCTGCTCCGGGACATGGACAAGAACCGGGTGCGCTTCTGCTTCTTCGGGGATCTGTCCCCCCTGTCTCCCACCCTGCGGGAGGAGGCGGCTGAGCTGGCGGAGCGCTCGAAGCAGTACGAGGGCGTCCAGGTCAACTTCTGCATCAACTACGGCGGCCGGGACGAGATCCTGCGGGCCGCCCGGGCCTTTGCAGCCAAATGCGCGGCAGGGGAGGCCGAGCCCGAGGCGCTGACGGAGGCGGGCTTCTCGGATCTGCTCTGGTCCGCCGGAGTCCCGGACCCGGATCTGGTGATCCGGCCCAGCGGGGAGCAGCGGATCTCCAATTTCCTGCTCTGGCAGAGCGCCTATGCGGAGTACTACTTCACTGACACCCTCTGGCCGGACTTCGGCCCCGCCGATCTCGACCTCGCCATCGAGGCGTATAACAAACGCAGCCGCAGGTTTGGCGGGGTGAAGTGAGCTAAGCTGTAGGGGGCGGCGTCCTCGACGCCCCGAACGTGGGACAAGGGAAGAAGGAAAAAGTAAGAGGTAAAAAGTAAGAAGTAAGAGCTGCGGGATACCGGGCTTTTGCTTCTTCCTTTTTTCGTCGCCTTCGTTCATTGACAACGATTGCCGTTTGTGCTACAATTTATAACATCGTTTTATAAGGGTATCTATACAATTTTGTACCGGAAGGGGATAAGCAATTTGAAAACTCGCATTCTCGTTGCGGCCATCGGCCTGCCGCTGCTGCTGGTGGTCGTTCTGGTGCTGCCTGCCGTGGCGACCGCTATCCTGGTGGCAGCCATGTCCATTGTGGCGGTCTATGAGCTGCTGATCGGCGCGGGCTTTTGCAAGCACGTCCGGATCTTTGCCTATGCCAGCTGTATGGCGCTGATGGTCAGCCTGTGGAGCTGGCAGGTGCAGAACCGGGTGCTGGGCATGACTGCGATGCTGGCCTTTTTTGCCCTCCTCTTTGGAGAGATGCTGGCCGCCCATGCCAAGCTGAGCTTTCAATCGGTCTGCGTCGCCATCTTCGCGGGGATGGTGATCCCCTATCTGCTGGGGGCGCTGATCCGCCTGCGGGTGATGGAGAACGGCAAGTTCTTCATTATTACTGCCTTTGTCCTCACCATGGTTCCGGATTCCGGGGCCTACTTTGCGGGCCGTGCCTTCGGCAAGCGGAAGCTCTGCCCGGTGATCAGCCCCCACAAGACCGTGGAGGGGGCCATCGGCGGCGTGGTCAGCACGGTGATCTTTATGGTGCTCTACGCGCTGATCATGGAGAAGGCCTTTGCCTTCCAAATCAACTACCTCTTTGCCATCCTGTACGGGATCCTGGGCGCAGGGGCCTCCATGCTGGGCGATCTGACCTTCTCCGTCATCAAGCGGCAGGCCGGGATCAAGGACTACGGCAGCCTGCTGCCCGGCCACGGCGGCGTGCTGGACCGCTTCGATTCCACCACCGTCGTCGCCCCTCTGGTGGAGGTGCTGCTGCTTACGATCCCCTTTGCAACCAAATAGTGTAGCGCCGGCAATCTGCCGGCCCATGGCCGATTGATAATCGGCACTACCGATTTGAGGAAGCAATCATGACGAAAACACTATCAATTTTGGGTTCTACCGGCTCCATCGGCCGGCAGACCCTGGACGTTGTCCGGCATCTGCCGGTAAAGGTCGCCGCGCTGACCGCAGGGACCAATGCGGAGCGCATGGCGGAGCAGATCGCCGAATTCCGGCCCCTGCTGGTCTCCATGGCCACGGAGGCGGCGGCCCGGGAACTGCGGGCGCTGCTGCCGGACCCCAAGCCGGAGATCCTCTGGGGAGAGGAGGGCCTTCTGGCCGCTGCCTCCATTGACGAGGCGGACACGGTCATCACCGCCGTGGTGGGTATGGTGGGTCTGCGGCCCACCCTGGCCGCCCTGGAGCGGGGCAAGCGCATCGGCCTTGCCAACAAGGAGACCATGGTCTGCGCGGGAGAGTTGGTCATGGAGACCGCCCGGGCCCATGGGGCGGAGATCATCCCGGTGGATTCCGAGCACTCTGCCATTTTCCAATGTCTCATGGGCAGCCAGGGACGGGAGGAGGTCAAGCGTCTGATCCTGACCTGCTCCGGCGGTCCCTTCTTCGGCAAGACCCGAGGGGAGCTGGAACGCGTCACCCGGGACGACGCCCTGCGGCACCCCAACTGGAAGATGGGCGAAAAAATCACCATCGACTGTGCTACACTCATGAATAAGGGGCTGGAGGTCATTGAGGCCATGCGGCTCTACGAGCTGCCCCCCGAGCAGGTGGACGTGTTGATCCACCGCCAGTCCATTGTCCACTCCCTGGTGGAGTTCGTGGACGGAGCGGTGCTGGCCCAACTGGGGGTGCCGGATATGCGCATTCCCATTCAGCTTGCGCTGACCTATCCGAACCGGACGGTCAATCCCGCTCCGGGCCTGGATCTGTTATCCTGCCCGCCCCTGAGCTTCGCCGCCCCGGACCCGGAGGTCTTCCCCTGCTTTGCCATTGCCAGAGCGGTGGCCTGTCAGGGCGGAAACGCCTGCGCCGTGATGAACGGGGCCAACGAGGTCGCCGTGGCGAAATTCCTGCGCCGGGAGATCGGCTTCTATGATATTTCCGATCTGGTCCGGCGCGCCCTGGACGCGGTGCCGTTCAAGCAAGACCCGACCCTGGAGGAGATCCTGGAGGCAGACCGGCTTGCCCGCTGCGCGGCTGAGCAAAAACAATAAAATCGCGTGCGTTTCGATTGCGTTTGCTCGAAAATCCCGACGATTGGAAAGGTAACTACGATATGTCAATCCTCTATATTCTCTTAGCCATCCTCATTTTCGGCTTCCTGATCTTCATCCACGAGCTGGGTCATTTTCTCACGGCCAAGCTGCTGGGGGTGCGGGTCAACGAATTTTCCATCAATATGGGTCCCAAGCTCTTCGGCTGGAAGCGGGGGGAGACCCAGTATTCCTTCCGCCTGCTTCCCATCGGCGGCTACTGCGCCATGGAGGGTGAGGACGAGGAGACCGGGGATCCCCGGGCCTTCACCGCTGCCAAGTGGTGGAAGCGGCTGATTATCCTCTGCGCGGGCTCCTTTATGAACCTGCTGACGGGCTTCGTGGTCATCTGCCTGCTGCTGGGCTTCGCTTGGCCGGGCACCAGCACCGCGGAGATCACGGCCTTCTCTCCCGGCAACGTCATGGAGAGCCAGGGCTTGCAGGTGGGGGATACCCTCTACGCCATCAACGGCCGCCGCATCTATATGTTTTCCGATTTCTCCCTGCTGGAATCCCGACTGAACACGGAGCATTGTGAGCTGACGGTCCTGCGGGACGGGGAAAAGGTCGTCTTCCGGGATTTCTCCCTGATCCGTGCGGTCAAGGTCGTGAACGAGGAAGGGGAGGAGGAGCTGCGGTACGGCCTCACCTTCGGCAAGCGGGCGGAGAAGAGCTTCGGCTCCGTTCTGCGGTACGGGGCCTACGACTGCATCGACTTTGCGCGCATGGTCTGGTACGGCCTGACGGACCTGTTTACCGGTAAGGTGGGGCTCAAGGATATGAGCGGAGCCGCCGGTGTGGTGGATATCATGGTCCAGACCGGGGAGAGCGCGGAGACCGTCTCCGGCGGCATCGAGAACGTCCTCTATATCGGCGCGTTTATCGCCGTGAACCTGGCGGTGATGAATATGCTGCCCATCCCTGCCCTGGACGGGGGCCGGGTGCTCTTCCTGCTGATCAACACGGTCTTCACCGCGATCACGAAGAAGAAGATCAACCCCAAGTACGAGGGCTATATCCACGCGGGCGCGATGATCCTTCTCCTGGGCCTGATGGCCGTCCTGATGGTGAAGGACGTGATCCAAATTATTAACCGATAATTCGCGGGGGCGGCCAGCGGCTGCCAGCCCGAGGCACCCAGGTGGCTGCCGGAATCGAAAAGAGGAAAAACCATGACGAAACAAATCAAGGTGGGAAACGTATTGGTGGGCGGCGGCGCGCCGGTCTCCATCCAATCCATGTGCAACACAAAGACTACCGACGTGGAGGGGAGCCTGTCCCAGCTCAAGGCCCTTTACACCGCGGGCTGTGAGATCGCCCGGCTGACGGTCCCCACCCTGGAGGCCGCTGAGGCGTTCGGTAAAATTGCGGCGCAGAGCCCCCTGCCCCTGGTGGCGGACATCCACTTCGACTACCGCTGCGCCATCGCCGCCGCGGAGCACGGGGCGGCCAAGATCCGCATCAACCCCGGCAACATCGGCGGCGAGGACCGGGTCAAGGCGGTGGTGGACTGCTGCAAGGCCCACCATATCCCCATCCGGGTGGGGGTCAACGGCGGCAGCCTGGAAAAGGAGCTGCTGGAAAAATACGGCCACCCCACCCCCGAGGCCCTGGTGGAATCCGCCTTCGGCCATATCCGCCTGCTGGAAAAATACGGCTTCTACGACACCTGCGTGTCCATGAAGTCCTCCAACGTGCCGCTGATGATGGCGGCCTACCGGCGCTTCGCGGAGCAGTCCGACTATCCCCTCCATGTGGGCGTCACTGAGACCGGCACCGAGTACATGGGCACGGTGAAATCCGCCATGGGCATCGGCGGCCTGCTCTGCATGGGCATCGGGGATACCATCCGGGTCTCCCTCACCGCCGACCCTGTCCGGGAGGTGGTGGCTGCCAAGGCCATCCTGAAGGCCGCCGGCCTGCGGAAGGACGGCGTCAATATCGTCTCCTGCCCCACCTGCGGCCGGACGCAGATCGATCTGATCGGTCTGGCGGGCCGGGTGGAGGAGGCCCTGCGGGACTGCAAAAAGCCTCTGACCGTGGCGGTCATGGGCTGTGTGGTCAACGGCCCCGGGGAGGCCCGGGAGGCCGACGTGGGCATCGCCGGCGGCGACGGCTGCGGCGTGATCTTCGTCAAGGGCGAGTTGAAGGAAAAGCTGCCCTACGATCAGTTATTGCCGACCCTGCTTCGGTACGTCGAGGCCATGTAAGTAATAGGTAACAAGTAATAAGTAATAAGTAACAGGTAATAGGGAACGGGCACGCACGTTGCGAAGCTACTTATTACCTATTACCTATTACGTATTACTTCCAAAAACAGGATGATCCATGAAAGAAAACGTAACCCTGCTTGACCTTTTCCCGGAGGCAGATCTGGGAGAGGTCAACGCACTGCTGCAACAGAATAGCGTGGAAAACGTCGACCTCCGCGTAAAAGAGCGGGAGGTCGCTGTCGTGCTTCGCAGCGAGGTCTACCTGCCCCTGCCCCTGCTGGCCAAGGCGGAGCAGCAGATCTGCACGGTCTACGACCTGCGGCGGGTCACGCTGGAGCCCCGTTACGATCCGGCGCTGCTGGCCAACATGGACTACGCCGACGTGACGGGCCTGCTTTCGGGCTTCTATCCCCCTGCGCCCGCCACCCTGGCGGGCTGCCGCTGGGAGGCGGAGGGCGCCACGCTCCACGCCCATCTGCGGGGCAACGGCCTTGCGGATCTGAAGCCCCATCTGCGCCACGCGGAAGAATGGCTCTCCGCCTGCTTCGGTACGCCCATCCGGGTCGAGCTCCACGGCGGCCGGGAGCTGACTGCGGAGGAGCTCTTTGCCGAGACGGAGCGCATCCGCGCAGAGGCCCAGGCCAGTTGTCCCGCGGCGGAACCGGCTGCCCCGGCGGAGCCTGCGGCCAAGGCCCAGCCCACAGCCGACGGGACGATCTTCGGCAAGCCCATCTTCCAGGATCCCATCCCCATGCGGGAGCTGAACGTGGATATGTTCAAGGTCTGCGTGGAGGGCGAGGTCTTTGCGGTGAACCACAAGGAGCTGCCCAAGGCCAAGGCCTGGGTGGTCAGCTTCTATATGACCGACCACACCGGCTCCGTCTGCGTCAATCAGTATATGGAGGAAGGCAAGGCCAGGCCGATCCTGGATGCCATCCACGAGCCGAATCCGAAAAAGCACAAGCCCGGCAGCTATGTCCGGGTCTACGGCAAGGTCACCGTCAGCCGCTATGACAACGAGCTGGTGCTCCAGCCCTTCTCCATCCAGGAGGCCAAGCGCCCGGTGCGGAAGGACAACGCCCCGGAAAAGCGGGTGGAGCTCCATCTGCATACCAAGATGTCCGCCATGGACGCCGTCACCAACGCGGCCGACGCGATCCTGCAGGCGGCAAAGTGGGGCCACCGGGCCGTGGCCATCACCGATCACGGCGTCGCCCATTCCTTCACCGACGCCCTGGCCAACTCCAAGACCAACATCGCCGGAACGGAGGAGCCCATCAAGATCCTCTACGGCTGCGAGGGCTACTTTATCAACGACGTGGACACCGACGCCACGCCGGAGAGCGCCAAGACCTACCGCAACTGCGTCTTCGGCGACCGGGACGGCCCGCTGAACGGGGAATTCATCGCCTTTGACGTGGAGGCCACCGGGCTTTCCGCCGAGCAGGACAGGCTGATCGAGATCGGCGCTGCCCGGATGCGGGGCGACCAAATCCTGGAAAAATTCAACACCTTTGTGGATCCGGAGCGCCGGCTCTCCGACACCATTGTGGAGCTCACCGGCATCACGGATGAAATGCTGGTGGGCGCGCCCTCGGAGCGGGAGGCGATCACGGCCTTCCTCCAATTCTGCGGGGAGCTGCCCCTGGTGGCCCATAACGCGAATTACGATCTGAGCATGATGAAGGCGGCCTGCCGCCGCTTGAATCTGCCCTTCCATCCCACCTGTGTGGATACCCTGGGCCTGGCCTACGACCTGCTGCCCCAATTCACCAAGCGCAAGCTGGACGTGCTGGCGGAGTACTTCGAGCTGCCGGACTTCGCCCACCACCGGGCCACCGACGACGCCATCACCTGCGGTCTGCTCTATGACCGCTTTGCCCGGATGCTCCTGGAGCGGGGGGTGGATCGGCTCCAGGCGGTCAACGCCGCGGCGGGATCCATGGATTTCGGCTCCCACCCCACCCCCAAGGATCAGCGCATCCACCATATTATACTGTTTGCAAAGAACTCCCTGGGCCTGCGGAACCTCTACCGACTGATTTCCTTCTCCAATCTCTACTACTTCCACGCCCGCCGCGGCGGCAACGGCGCGCCGGTGATCCCCAAGTCCGAGCTGCTGCGCTGGCGGGAGGGTCTGATCATCGGCTCCGCCTGCGAGGCGGGAGAGCTGTTCACCGCCATCGTGCAGAAGAAGCCCTGGGAGGAACTGAAACGGATCGCGGAATTCTACGACTTCCTCGAGGTGCAGCCCCTTGCCAACAACCGCTTTATGCTGCAAAACGGCCTTGCGGAGTCCGAGGAGGAGCTGAAGGATTTCAACCGCACGGTGGTTCGCCTGGGCGAGGCCCTGGAAAAGCCCGTCTGCGCCACAGGCGACGTGCACTTCCTGAACCCCGAGGATGAGGTGTTCCGCCGCATTCTGCTGGCCTCCAAGGGCTTCGACGACTGCGACCGGCCGAATCCTCTCTATTTCCGCACCACCGACGAAATGCTGGAGGAGTTTTCCTATCTCGGCGCGGAGAAGGCCCGCGAGATCGTGGTGAAAAACACCAATCTGATCGCGGATATGTGCGATTGGATCCGTCCCACGCCCCACAACCTCTACGCCCCAAAGATCGAGAATTCCGTGGAGGATCTCAAATCCCTGGTCTACGGCAAGCTGCACCGGCTCTACGGCGAAAACCCGCCGGAGATCATCACCAAGCGGGTGGAGACGGAGCTGGGCGACATTATCAACTGCCATTACGACGTGATCTATATTTCCGCCCAGAAGCTGGTGCTGAATTCCCTGGAGCACGGTTACCTGGTGGGCTCCCGGGGCTCCGTGGGCTCGTCCCTGGTAGCCTTCCTCTCCGGCATCACTGAGGTCAACTCCCTGCCGCCCCACTATCGCTGCCCCAACCCGGCCTGCAAGTACACCACCTTCGAGGTGCCGGAGGGCTGCAACTGCGGCGCGGATCTGCCAGACGCGGTTTGCCCCAAGTGCGGGACGACCTTTGAAAAGGACGGCTTTGCCATCCCCTTTGAGACCTTCCTGGGCTTCGGCGGCGACAAGGTCCCCGATATCGACCTGAACTTCTCCGGCGAGTACCAGGCCAAGGCCCACGCCTACTGTGTGGAGATGTTCGGCAAGTCCCACGTCTTCCGCGCCGGCACCATCGGCGGCGTGGCGGACAAGACCGCCTTCGGCTACGTGAAGAAATACCTCTCCGAGCGGAGCCTGAAGGCCAGCCGCGCCGAGGAGACCCGGCTTGCCATGGGCTGCGTGGACGTGAAGCGCACCACCGGCCAGCACCCCGGCGGCCTGGTGGTCATCCCCAAGGAGAACCAGATCTGGGACTTCTGCCCGGTGCAGCACCCGGCGGACGACCACGAATCCGAGTGGATCACCACCCACTTCGACTACCACCCCATGGAGGAAAACCTGCTGAAGCTGGATATGCTGGGCCACGATGACCCCACCATGATCCGTATGCTTCAGGATATGACCGGCGTGGATCCCCAGCGGATCCCCCTGGACGACAAGGACACCATGTCCATCTTTACCTCCTCCAAGGTGCTGGGCTTTGAGAACGACCCCATCCTGGGCCAGACCGGGGCCGTGGCGATCCCGGAGTTCGGCACCGGCTTCACCCGGGGCATGCTCAAGGAGACCCAGCCCACCCAATTTGACGTGCTGATCCGGCTTTCCGGCTTCTCCCACGGCACCGACGTCTGGCTGGGCAACGCCCGGGATCTGATCCTTTCGAAAACGGCCACGGTCTCCCAGGCCATCGGCTGCCGCGACGATATCATGAACTATCTGATCCAGTGCGGGATGCCGGACAAGCGCTCGTTCAAGATCATGGAGGCCGTCCGAAAGGGGAGAGGCCTCCCCGAGGGCGCGGAGGAGGAGATGAAGGCCGCCGGCGTGCCGGAGTGGTACATCGGCTCCTGCAAGAAGATCAAGTATCTGTTCCCCAAGGCCCACGCCGCGGCCTACGTCATGATGGCCTTCCGCATCGCCTGGTTCAAGGTCCACGAGCCCCTGGCCTTCTACGCGGCCTATTTCTACCGCCGCAGTCAGAAGGGCGGCTTTGACGCCTCCGTCATGTGTAAGGGCAAGGAGGAATGCCTTGCCGCGCTGGAGGGTCTGCAGGCCATGGAGGATCGCACCGATAAGGACGATCAGCTGATCACCACCCTGGAGGCCGTCTACGAGTTCTATCTCCGGGGCTTCGAGTTCCTGCCGGTGTCCGTCTATGAGTCCGACGCCGTGAAATTCCTCATTAAGGATGGGAAGCTTCTGCCGCCCTTCGTGGCCATCTCCGGCCTGGGCGAGAACGCGGCCAAGGACATCGCCGAGGGCCGCCGGGGCAAGACCTTTATCTCCATCGAGGAATTCTCGGCTGCCTGCCCCAAGGTCTCCCAGACCCACATCGAGACCCTGCGAGCCGCCGGAGCCTTCGGGGATCTGCCTGCTACAAGTCAGGTCAGCTTGTTCGACCTGTAAATGAAGAAGACAATCCGTAGGGACGGCACTCTGCCGTCCGCGCACCCCGTAGGGACGGCACTCTGCCGTCCGCGCCCCTCGTAGGGACGGCACTTTGCCGTCCGCGCACCCCGTAGGGACGGCACTTTGCCGTCCGCGCCCCCCGTAGGGACGGCACTTTGCCGTCCGCGCACACCGTAGGGACGGCGCTTTGCCGTCCGCGCACCCCGTAGGGACGGCACTTTGCCGTCCGTGCACCCCGTAGGGACGGCACTTTGCTGTCCGCCCGCTGAATAATCGAAAGGAGTAACCACCATGCAACAGCTTGACAAGCAATTTCATATCCACTGCGTCGAAGGCGACGTGGGCAAGTACGTGATCCTGCCCGGTGACCCCGGCCGCTGCGCGTCTATTGCCGCCCTCTTTGACGACGCCCACCACGTGGGCCAGAACCGGGAGTACAATATTTACACGGGTTATCTGCTGGGGGAGAAGGTCTCCGTCTGCTCCACCGGCATCGGCGGCCCCTCCGCCTCCATCGCCATGGAGGAGCTGCACAACATCGGCGCCCACACCTTCATCCGCACCGGTACCTGCGGCGGCATCAACCTCAAGGTCAAGTCCGGGGATATCGTGGTGGCTACCGGCGCCATCCGCTATGAGCACACCTCTTGCGAATACGCCCCCATCGAGTATCCCGCCGTGGCGAACCTGGACGTCACCATCGCCCTGCGGGACGCGGCTCTGGCCCTGGGCAAAACCACCCACGTGGGCGTGGTGCAGTGCAAGGACGCCTTCTACGGTCAGCACAACCCCAACAAAATGCCTGTCTCCTACGAGCTGCTGAACAAGTGGGAGGCCTGGAAAAGACTGGGCGTCCTGGCCTCCGAAATGGAGTCCGCGGCCCTCTTCGTGGTGGCCGACGCCCTGGGCGTCCGCTGCGGCTCCTGCTTCCATGTGATCTGGAACCAGGAGCGGGAGGCCGCCGGCCTGGATCAGACCATGAACGAGGACACCTCCGCCTCCGTCAAGGTCGCCGTGGAGGCCCTCAAGCGCCTGATCGAACAGGACAGAGCGGCGCAGTAGGGCGGCCTGTAGGGCGGCCGGACCCCGGCCGCCGGGCTGTTTCTTATGCCCTGTTCCCGGTCGACTGCGGTCGGACCGCCCTGTGCAGAACCGCGAAACAAATGTGAATTGAAACGAAGAAGACAGCGCTTTTTTAGTAATTTTGTAACAATTTCACAACACTTTCACAAATAGTCGGACTTCACTATTGACAAATCCCAAAAAAAACATTACAATAACAGAGCAAATATACATACGATTGCTAGTGTCGAAAGATACGGCAAAATTTACGTATGTATAAAAAACAGGAGGAAATAGCATGAAAAAGTTTCTCGCATTGCTTCTCGCTGTTGTGATGCTCCTCACCCTGTTCGCAGGCTGCAAGGACAGCACCAACGAGACCAAGGCCGCGACCAAGGCTCCCGAAGATACCAAGGTCGAGACCCAGCCCAACAACCAGCCCAGTGAGACCCAGCCCGCTACCGTGGAGACTCAGGAAGTCACTGAGCCCGTGGTGACCGAGCCCGTGGAAGTCTACGACGGCCCCGACACCTACGCGATGATCACCAACTTCGACGTGACCACCCTGGACTATGTTTACAACAACAAGTCCTCCAATGGCGACTATGTCTCCAACTTCATCGAAGGCCTGCTGACTCAGGACTCCCATGGCGTTCTGGTTCCCGGCATGGCTAAGAAGTGGAGCCACAACGAAGACTCCTCCGAGTGGACCTTCGAGATCCGCGACGACGCTGTTTGGTCCACCAGCAGCGGCGAAGAGTACGACTCCGTTAAGGCTGAAGACTTCGTCACCGGCCTGAAGCACGCTGCTGACTCCAAGTCCGAGACCCTCGGCCTGGTTGCTGACCTGATCGTCGGTCTGCGCGCCTACTCCGAAGGCACTGGTTCTTGGGAAGACGTTGGCATCAAGGCTGACGGCAACACCCTGACCTACACCCTGACCGGCCCCTGCGGCTACTTCGACGGCATGTGCACCTACTCCATCTTGTGGCCCATCAACGCTGAGTTCCTGGAGTCCAAGGGAGAGGACTTCGGTGCTGTGCAGCCCGACTCCATCCTGTACAACGGCTGCTACATCCTGAGCTCCCTGGTTCCCGCACAGGAAGTCCGCTTCGACGCCAACCCCAACTACTACGATGCTGACCACGTCTATGTCAAGCACGTCGTTGTTTCCTACACCGACGGCCAGGATCCCGCTCTGAACTTCAACATGTTCGTGAACGGCGAGGTCACCGCTACCGCCATCAACTCCTCTCTGCCCGATGTGGTTGCCAAGGCTGACGAGCTGTACAAGGACAACCAGTACATCTCCATGACCACCGCCACCTCCTTCTGGGGCGCTTTCAACTGGGACCGCCGTCTGTACGCTCTGTACAACGATCCCTCCGTCTCCACCACCAGCAAGACCACCGATCAGCAGAAGGCTGATACCCACGCTGCTATCCTGAACGCCAACTTCCGTCGCGCTGTGTACGCTGCTTACTCCGCTCATGCGGTTTCCGCGATCACCCAGGGCGAGGAGCGCGCTGACGACGTCATCCGTAACACTCTGGTTCCCTACACCTTCTGCATCACCTCTGACGGCCGCTCCATCGGCTCCCTTGTCCAGAAGTACGTGGAAGAGCTGGTTCCCGAGTACAAGGGCATCGACCTGAACGACGGCCAGGACGGCTGGTACAACCCCGAGCTGGCCAAGACCTTCGCTGAGAAGGCCAAGCAGGAGCTGGGCGAGTCTGTCGCTGAGTGGCCTGTCCACCTGGACGTCCCCGTCTACGCTGCTTCTGAGAACCAGAAGAACATGCAGCTGGCGATGAAGAACTCCATCGAGTCCGCCATCGGCGATTACGTTGTGATCGACCTGCAGTTCCTCGAGGGCAACTCCTCCGTCTACTACTCCGCATTCTACAACCAGCCCGACGGCGTGTCCAACTCCATCGACCTCGTCTTCGGCGCCGGCTGGGGTCCCGACTACGGCGATCCTCTGACCTACCTGCACTGCTTCAACATCCACGATGGCGATATGCTGAACTACTCCGGCATCAACTACGAGAGCCAGGGTCAGGACGACGTCCAGAAGGAAGTTCTGAAGACTCTGGGTCTGGAAGATGTCCAGGCTGTTGTTGACCAGGCTGTCCTGGCCTCCGGCGACGAGCGCATCGAGCTCTTTGCCAAGGCTGAGGCTATGCTGCTCACCGGCGGTATCCTCCGTCCCTATCAGACCAGAGGCGCTTCCCTCACCGTCAGCAAGGTGCAGCCCTTCACCGCTGCCTACGGTCTCTATGGCCAGGCTTCCTGGAATGCTGTTCCTTACTTCAAGTACATGAAGCTCCTCAACGAGCCCGTGCTTGCGGATGACTACTATGCTGCCAAGGAAGCATGGCTTGCCGGCAATTAATTCAAAGAATCCAAGCTGAACCCTAAGCATTAACTGAAGAGGGGGAGCCGGACGGCTGTGTCCTCCGGCTCCCTTTTTCAATGACCGCACACCGTTATCCCTCGTGCCCAATCGGACGCGAGGCCTCAGAGAAGCTAAGAAGTAAGGAGCGGTACCTTTAATGAAGAAAGGCTACATATGGAAACGACTTCTTCGGTCGCTGATTTCCATTTTGATCATCATGATCATCGTGTTCACCATGGTGTACACTCTGATCCCGCGTGAAAACATTTTCTTTGAAGACAGCACCTACCGTAAGCTCGCCAGTAAGTCCGACGATAAGACCGAGTACGTGTATTCCACCTGGCAGAAGCTCGGCTATCTGGATTACGTCCGTATCAATGACTACTGCCTCACGCTGTATCCTGCCGGCGACCCCAGAATGACCGACGCTGTGCAGCCCGAATCCAAGGAGAGCGCGGATTTTGTCCGCATCTACACGGAGAAGGGTTATACCGTCGCTCAGTTTGAGGTCAGTGGCCGCTACTACGCCTACAAGGATGTTCCCGTGATCAAGCAGATGCTCCGCTGGCTGTCCAACATGATCGTGGTGGACACCATCCACTCTGTGGAAGACGAGAATAATCCCGACCTGGAGCGCAGCCTGAAGTTCGGCAAAACGCCCACCGGCGGCCTGGCTCTGATCGGCAGCGGCTCCACCCACAAGTATCTGTTCTATACCGACAGCAATTTCCCCTTCATTCATCAGAACTTTATCACGCTGAATTTCGGTACCTCCTATCCCACCTATCAGGGTATTGAAGTGCTGCGTGTCCTGTTCCAGTCCCAGGGCACCGAGGTTAAGCGCCCGGTCACCTTCGAGACCGGCCTTGAGCAGGATTCCGCCATCAACTTCGGCACGCTGACCTATAAGTCCTCTGTTGACAGAATGGACAAGAAGAAGTTCGTGGACAACTACGCCAACTACGAGACCTTCAAGGATCAGCCCTCCATGGTCGGCACCTCCTTCATCATGGGCATCATCGCCATGGTGCTGGCCTACGGTCTCGGCCTTCCCATCGGTGTTCTGATGGCGCGCCGCAAGGACAAGCTGGCGGATAAGCTCGGCATGGCTTACATCATCTTTATCATTGCCGTGCCCTCCCTGGCTTATATCTATCTGTTCCGCTATCTTATGACGTCAATTACGGATCTGCCTTCCGTGTTCACCACCTACGGCCCGGCCGACGTTCGTTCCTGGATTCTGCCGGTCATTTCCCTGGCTATGCCCTCCATCTCCGGCCTGATGCTCTGGACGCGCCGCTATGTGGTTGACCAGATGAACTCTGACTACGTCAAGTTCGCCAAGGCCAAGGGTCTGAACCGCCGTGAGATCTTCAACAAGCACATCTTTAAGAACGCCAGCATCCCCATTGCCCACGGCATCCCGACCTCTCTGGCCGCCTGCATCACCGGCGCTCTGATCACTGAGTCGATCTACTCCGTCGGCGGCATGGGCAAGATGCTTCCGAACGCGATCCGGCAGTACAACAACGTGATGGTCATTGCCCTGGCGTTCATGTTCTCTACGATCTTCATTCTTGCCGTTCTCTGCGGCGATATTCTGATTACGAAGATCGATCCGCGTATTTCGCTCAGTGAGAAAGCAGGGAGGACCTAAACGATGGATAAAGAAAATCTGTTTGAATTTGCTGCGTTTGATAAGCTCGAATCCGAGCACATCGCTGCTCCCCGCTATTCCTACTGGAAGTCGGTTTGGAGAACCTTCTTCAAGAGCAAGTTTACAGTTGCTGTGTCCATCGTGATGATCGCCCTGGTGCTCTTCGCGCTGATTCAGCCTCTGACCTCCGGTTACGATCCCACTGTCGCTCCCAACATCAACGACGCCAGCAAGAAGTTCCTCAGCCCCAGCTCCGAGCAGCTCTTCGGCACCGATAACATCGGTAACTCTGTCTTTGACGCGGTTTGGGCCGGCGCTCGCAACTCCATCATCGTCAGCTTCGTCAGTACTGCCATCAATATGCTGATCGGCGTTCTGGTGGGCGCCCTCTGGGGCTTCTCCAAGAAGATGGATAAGTGGATGATCGAGGTCTACAACGTCATCGCCAACATTCCGTTCCTGCTGCTGGCCATGATCCTGTCCTACGTTCTGGGCGCCGGCATGCGCTCTCTGATCATCACCATGACCTGTACCAGCTGGATCTATGTGGCATACTTCATCCGTACCCAGGTTATGATCATCCGTGACCGCGAGTACAACCTCGCTTCCAAGTGCCTCGGCACCGGTACCGGTACGATCATCACCAAGAACATTCTGCCCTATCTTGTTTCGGTCATCATGACCTACATCTCCCGCGAGATCCCGAACATCATCTCCTATGAGGTCTTCCTGAGCTACCTCGGCCTTGGCCTTGGCACCACCAACGCCTCCCTGGGCCGCATGATCTCCATGTACACTTCGTTCATGAGCGGTTATCCCCATCTGTTCTGGATCCCCGTGAGCGTCGTCGCGCTGATTGCAATCTCCCTGTACATCGTGGGACAGAAGCTCGCTGACGCGACCGATCCGCGTACGCATATGTAAGGGGGAACGAACATGGACGAGAAAAAAGTTATCCTGTCCGCAAAGGACGTTGAAGTCAAGTTCAGAGTCCGCGATAACTACCTCACCGCGATTCGCGGCGTCTCCCTCGACCTCTACGAGGGCGAGACCTTTGCCATCGTCGGCGAGAGCGGCTCCGGCAAATCCGTCTTCACCAAGACCTTCACCGGTATGCTGGAATCCAATGGCAGCATTTCCAACGGCTCCGTTATGTTCCACGGGAAGGATCTGACCAAGCTGAAGACGGACAGAGACTGGGAAGGCATCCGCGGCGCCAAGATCTCCACGATCTTCCAGGACCCCATGACCTCCCTGAACCCCATCCGCACCATCGGCTCTCAGATCACCGAGGTCATCGAAAAGCACCAGAAGATCTCCAAGGCGGAAGCCAAAAAGCAGGCCATTGATATTATGGAGCGCGTCGGCATCGTGAATGCTGCGGATCGTTTTGACGAGTATCCCTTCCAGTATTCCGGCGGTATGCGTCAGCGTATCGTTATCGCCATCGCTCTTTCCTGCCACCCCGAGATCCTGATCTGCGACGAGCCCACCACCGCGCTGGACGTCACCATCCAGGCGCAGATCATTGCGCTGATCCGTGACCTGCAGCGGGAGCTGAAGTTCACCACCCTGTACATCACCCATGACCTGGGCGTTGTGGCCAACGTGGCTGACCGTGTCGGCGTTATGTACGGCGGCCAGATCATCGAGTACGGCAACGTGGAGGAGATCTTCTTCGATCCTCGTCACCCCTACACCTGGGCCCTGCTGTCCAGCCTTCCCCAGCTCGGCGAGAAGGGCAAGGATCTGTTCTACATCACCGGCACGCCGCCTTCGCTGTACAACAAGATCAAGGGCGACGCCTTTGCGCCTCGTAACGAGCACGCACTGAAGATCGACTTTGTGCAGGAGCCGCCTTTCTTCAAGGTGAGCGACACCCACTATGCCAAGACATGGCTGATGGATCCCCGTGCGCCTAAGCTGGAAAAGCCGGAGATCATCCAGAATCTGCATGAGAAGATCAAATTGATGACGGATAAGGGAGGTGCGTTCCATGTCGAGCAATAAGCAGGACAGAGAGGTCATTATTTCCATCAAGCACGTGGACATTTCCTTTGACGTCGGCCAGAAGAAGAAATTTGTTGCCGTCAAGGACGCAAATTTCGACATCTACAAGGGCGAGACCTTTGCCCTCGTGGGTGAGTCCGGCTCCGGAAAAACCACCCTCGGCCGCGCCATCCTGCGGATCAACCCCTGCAGCGCCGGCGAGATCCAGTTCGAGGGCAAGCGTATCTCCGGTAAGATCTCTCACGCGGAGGACCGTGAGGTCGTCCGTAACATCCAGATGATCTTCCAGGATCCTGCTGCTTCGCTGAACGAGCGTGCTACCATCGAGTACTGCGTCTCCGAAGGCCTCTACAATTTCCACCTGTACGATAACGAAGAGGACCGTATCGCCAAGGTCGATAAGGCCCTGCAGGACGTGGGCCTGCTGCCCGAGCACAAGTCCCGTTATCCTCATGAGTTCTCCGGCGGCCAGCGTCAGCGTGTCGGCATCGCCCGCGCCATGATCATGAACCCCAAGTTCATCGTGGCCGACGAGCCCATCTCCGCCCTTGATGTCTCCATCCGCGCCCAGGTTCTGAACCTGATGAACAAGCTCAAGGCCGAGAGAAATCTGACCTACCTGTTCATCGCCCATGACCTGTCCGTCGTCCGCTTCATCGCGGACCGTATCGCGGTCATCCACCACGGCGAGATCGTGGAGATCGCCGAGTCTGAGACCCTGTTCAAGTTCCCCCTGCATCCCTACACCATCTCTCTGCTTTCCACCGTTCCCATGCCCGACCCCATCGTCGAGCGCACCAGAAAGCACATCGACTACGATCCCTCTGTGCTGGATCAGTCGGGAGAGAAGCGTGAAATGCGTGAGATCCGCCCCGGCCACTTCATCTTTGCCACCAGCAAAGAGATGAAGGAATACGAGGAGAAGATCGCTCGCAAGGAGCGGGAGCTTGGCGTGAATCGCTGATAGAAGATCGGTTCCGATGATTGGAAAGCTGAAAAAAATCAAGCCGAGTATCCTGATCTCCCATGTGATTATCACATTGGCGTATCCCGCGGTAAAGGCATTCACTGCAACGGGCAATCGCCTTTTGGCCTTCACGGATATCCTGACCATCGTTGCGTTGATCCTGCTGATCGTGGGCATCATCTATTCGGCGGTTCTGCATGGATACCTGGATATCAGCAGCTTTTTTCTCCAGCGCGGCGTCCGGTCGTTCAAGTTCTTCGACCGGCACAGCTCGGAGCAGAGCAAAAATCAGAGCATCGGTGAATTCCTCCAGGAGAACAGAGACAGAAGAGCCGACGCGTTCAACTATCCGATGTTCCTCGGAGTCATCTATCTGATCGTATCCGTTGTGATCGCCTACGGCATCTATTGACGCAGCTCTGCACAAGACACAAAAAAAGGGGCTGTGAAGAAAAGGAGTGAAAGCCACTCCCGGACTTCACAGTCCCTTGTTTTTGCGGGATTCGGCAGAATTTGAAGATGAATACAGCTGGAATGGGCACACTACCCCTACCCCAGGAAGCGGCGGGTGTGGAAAACTACGCAGCTTGCTGGAGCTTCATCTGTTTGTTATAGTATTTGTATAGGTTGTGCCCAATAGAGACAAGATAAAGCTCCAATTGGACAGAATCCAACCCTCTTCGGACAA
>JAEEGL016765937.1_pt1 | contig 47074 bp, 35 predicted proteins | sample 9134231 | NCBI WGS metagenome assembly JAEEGL01 (sample SAMN16246548, study PRJNA631951) | gut metagenome | biome: gut microbiome; feature: rumen; material: fiber-attached | host: Bos | place: Iran: Karaj | collected 2018-10
AAAATGGTTGACAAATATCTGCAAAGCTAATATAATAAATAGAAGTTGCAACTATATTTAGCTAATATTAGCCTAAAACGATACATAACACAATAAATAATTGAACGTTTAGAATTAGAACTTGTTTTAGATTATCAGGAGGAATGAAAATGAAATTCAATACTAAAAAACTTCTTTCAGTTACTTCTTCACTTCTCATTGCAGCTCAGCAGTGCTTTATCGCAATGCCTGCCGGAGCAGTAGATGTTCCCAGTGAAGCAGAGACATATGCACAGCAGATCGGTCTTGAGCTTAACAGCAGCGATGCTGAGAATGCTCTTTCTGATCTTATTGATATTAATGATTCTGACCTTGGAGTAGCTGTTGATGATAACAACAATGTTACACAGATCAATGGTCTTCTTTCAGATGAGACAGTTGATAACAGCAACGATGCTAAGGCTATAATTGCTAAGGCATCTGAGCTCCTCGGTATCGATAACGTTAACCGTGAGATCCGTCTCGATGACGTTTCTGAGAGTGAATACAACAGAATCTATACATTCAAGCAGTTCTATCAGGGACTTGAGATGGTTAACTCATACATCACAGTAGTAGTTAACAAGGAGACAGGCGAAGCTAAGTTCCTCAACAGCTCAGTTGTATCTGATTTCTCAATCGATACTACACCTGCTATTACAGCACAGCAGGCTATCGACGCAGTTGCTGAAAAGATCGGACAGAACAATGCTTCTTCACACAAACTTGCAATCTACTCTGAGGATAACGAGACATTCAAGCTTGCTTGGGCTATCGGCGGTCCTTTTATTGGTGAAAGCATTTATTATGTGGACGCTGCAAACGGGGATGTTCTTAACAATAAGATCAACGGTGATACAGCTGACAATGGTCACACGGTTTATAACAATTCTATTCTTCTTGACTGGGACAACAGGATATTACCGGATTCAGTAAATTCATTTGATGTTGATGTAGCTACAGCGAACGGTAAGTACAAGTTTCACGATACTAAGAGAAACCTTTATGTTACAAGCGATCCTTCATGGTATGCTTATTGGATTGGCAATTCCTTATACACAAGTTTTTACACTAACAGTTTATATACAGTAGAAACAAATGACGCTTCGTTCTCAAGCGAGCTTGATCAGTATTCTGCAGCTTGTCTTTACAACGTTGAAAGAGTATATGACTACTTCAAGAATGAATTCAACTATGTTGGATATGACGGTAAGAACAGCACTATGTACATTGTTCCTTCTCTCAAGGTAGCTAATTCAGATGGAAGCAACATGCAAAGATGGGCTAATGCTTGCTCAGGCGGAAACACACTCAGCTTTGGTGAGGGTGACGGTGTTAATACAAACTCATTTGCAAGTGACCTTGATACTATTGCACATGAGTTCGCACACAGCTTAACAGGTTCAAAGGTAAAATGGGGCCCAGGACTTGGTGAAACGGGTTCACTCAATGAGGCATACAGCGATATCTTTGGTGAGTACTGTGACACATCACGCGAGTGGCAGCTTGGTACAGATATGTATATTGACAACACTGAAAAGAATACATCAAACAAGAAGACATATTCTATCAGAGACATTACTATTAGAAATAACTATTCTAATAGCGATGATTTTGCATATGTTGAGAGCCATGCAGGTTCAAAAGTAATCACACACGCTGCTTATTGGATGGATAAGCTCGGTATAGATGCAGCTACTGGTGTGAAAATATGGTTCACTTCTCTTGATTATCTTCCTAATGGTTATGGTGCTGCAAAATTTATTGATTGTAGAAATGCTGTACTCGAGGCTATTGATGTTGTAGTAACGGATAATAAAAAAAGGGATGAATACACAATAAAGGCCAAGAATGCATTTAACAGAGTACACGTTTACGATCCTAATGAACTGCCGGGTGATCTTTGCAGAGACGGAAAATTAGATGCATCTGATCTTACTATCCTCCAACAGGTTGTAGCAGGCAAAAGATCACTTCCGCTCGCTCAGAGAGCTCAGGCTGATCTTAACTGTGATTTTAAGATAAATCAAAAGGATGTTGATATCCTTTCTAAATACATTTCAGGTGAAATCACAGAATTCTGATTTTTCATATGAATTAATACTCAGGAGAGCCGCATGGCTCTCCTTTTTTGTCCTGATAGATATAAAAATACCGGCTCATTCCGAGCCGGTAAATTCATAGTATCAGTGTATTAGTGGCTTATCTCACTGCCGCCCCATTCAACAACTGTAAAGCCTTTTCTTTCAAAAGTCTCGAGCTGCTGAGGCTCGATATCCACTTCGTCTTCGAGCGGGATATATGTCATGAATACGCGGAGGAGACTGTCGGGTTTCGGAGTGATGTTAAGCTCCGCAGAATTTGTATAGGCGTCGCCCTGGAAGGATATGAGGTTGTACTTGTTATGCTCCATCTGCGGCAGCCAGTACACGATGAATTCGTTCATTTCCTCTTCGGTGAGTCCCATATATGTGAGCTTTTCTTTCAGGAAGCTCTCCGTATCGCTGCCTGCAACGCAGAATCCCTTTGAGAAGTCATATTTTGTACGGCAGTTTACAGCGTCCCAGAAGAGATACTTGTGATGAGTGCCGTCAGCCTTATTGAGAAGTGAACCGCCCGGATAAGCAGTCACGTCCCAGCCGTTGTTGTATCTGGGATATGTTGTGGAGAGATCAGCTTCTTTCAGATTAAGTTCAACGTGAACATCTGTCTCTTCTTCGGGGTAGAGGTAGATAACAGGCTTTTTTGCAATTGCCTCAAAATGGACTGTCGGGTTATTTAATTCATCAACTACTTTGATCCATCCGTAAGTTCCTTTATACTCAGTGAACAACCATTCATTGTTATTATCATTATAGCCCATTTCCCACATTCTTGAATCTATCGGGATTGAAGCAACGGTCTTATAGCTCTCATCAGGTCCGAGATAGAGCTTCAGATCGTCTTTTACTGTGAAGAAAAGCATACCGTAATCAAACTTGTTGTCCGGCTCGATATAACAGTAATAATCATACGAGAAAAACCTTCTCTTCATAAGACAGAGGTCGAACACATTTATCTTGCCGTCGCCGTTGATATCAGCAGCTTTTTTGTCGATCAGCTTCGCACCGGGAGTTCCGATCATCCATTTCTGTAAAAGCACAAGGTCAGCTATAGTGAAGTCGCCGTCGCGGTTCACGTCACCCGGCTGTATTTCGGTGCCTTCTGAGATGACTCTCACCTTTTTCACGTTACCAAACTGACCCGGATATGTCGCAAGAATACCACCTGTGAAGGTCACTTCAAGCATCATACCAACATACGGCTCAATACCGGTGTCAAGGTATTCCGTTGATAATGTCATATCACCGACATTACTTTTTAACAGAAGTGTATCGCCAGTTATTTCCTTGACTGTCACTATCATAGTTCGTTTGTCTGACTCGTCTTTTTTCAGCTTGAAAGCGACCTCAGCAGAACCGTTATCATTCTTTTTGACTGTGACATAATCGTCGGGAACACTCTTGCCATTTATCCAGCCATACGCATATATATCGCCGACAGGAAGCGAATAGCCATCAGGAGCATCAGACAGACCAAAAGAGAAATTGTCTGCGTCAAAGAATTGGGTTATGTCTGAGATAACTGACGGATTCTTATTGATCTGATAACGAGGTCCTGTCATTACCTTTTCTCCGGACAAGATATAGCTTATATCTGTCCATAATGGAACATCTTCATCCTTGTTGAAAGCTATCGGTTTACCTGTATCATAGTCAAGAAGTGTGACTTTCATATCGCCGGGAAGCAGTTCTTTTTCAATACTGCTTATCTCGATATCATTTTTTCTGACAACAGCTTCACCGGAAGACTTCCAGCCCTCGACATCAAATGATACTTCGTAAAGTCCGCCGCTCATATCTATACCGGCTTTCTCCCAGGCAGCAAAGTGATCGTCTATGCTGATATGGTGGCTGATTGCGGTTGGTGTCTCACCATTTGCTTTATTGTCCTCGCTGGAAATAACGCTCACGTACTGGAAGAGGATAGGGGAGTCGAATGAAGCGTTTTTGACACGGTAAATATCATAAGTACAGCCGTCTACTGTGACTGAACTAAGCGGTGTCTCACCATCGTGCGGTCTGTAATCAACGTAGCCGTCCACGATGAGGAACTCTGCATACTTGTTCTGCTGGTAGCCTGTTTCACGATTCTCTACCCAGCCGTGTATGCCGTAAAATGAGTTTCCTTTTGAAGAATAATCAAGCGTATAATCGCAGCTGATATCTCCAAGCTCCTTGTACGATTTATCGGCTTCTTCAAAGATATGACCTTTTGCGAATGAACAGCTGTAAACGTCTTTCCAGCTGCATGAGAACTCGCCGCCGTTGAGCTTGTCACCGTCAAAGGAGGTCTCTCCCATATTCTCATCATTCCACCAGGAATAACTGTATGAGCCGTCCGGAGTTTTTCCCTGATGTGGCTGCTCCGTCACCTCATTTCCGGCAGCTACAGCCGCATACGGAACAGATGTAAAAGCAAGTACACCTGCGCTGACAAGTCCGAATAATTGTTTTTTCATTGATACCACCTCGTTCTTATAAAATTATATACATATTTATTTTAACATAGAAAGTTCGTGCCTGTCTTTTCATTTTTTGCTGTTTTTTGATGAAAAGAACTATATATTGCACACATAGCAGTTAATAAGCAAACCCGGAAGGTAGTTTCCGGGGGCTTGAAAATTCAGCAGCTGTTTAACTGTATTATTTTAACTCACTGCCGCCCCACTCTACGACTGTAAAGCCGTTTCGTTCAAATGTCTCAAGCTGCTGCGGTTCGATGTCCACAGCTTCTTCAAGCGGTATATATGTCATGAATACGCGGAGCATACTATCAGGTGCAGGAGTTATGTCAAGCTTCGCTGAGTCAGTATAAGCCTTGCCCTGGAAAGAAATGAGGTTATACGCATTATGCTCCATTCTCGGGAGCCAGTATACGATGAATTCGTTCATCTCTTCCTCGGTCAGTCCCATATAGGTGAGCTTTTCTTTGAGGAAGCTCTCAGTATCAGCGCCTGCGACACAGAAGCCCTTTGAAAGGTCGAATTTTGTACGGCAGTTCTTGCTGTCCCAGAAGAGGTATTTGTGATGTGTTCCGTCAGCCTTGTTGAGAAGTGAACCGTCCGGATACGCAGTTACGTCCCAGCCATTGTTGTACTTCGGATATGTTGTAGTAAGGTCTGATGTGTTGAGTTCAAGTTCAACATGAACGTCAGTTTCCTTTTCAGGATACAGATAAATTACAGGCTTATCCATCATGGGAGACAAAAATGAAATGTTTTGTTTGCCGTCATCGCCGCGTACTCTTATCCAGCCGCGAAGTCCTTCATATTCAGTGTATAGCCAGTCGTTAGTCCATTCCATATAGCCGTATTCGTAAAGCAGGCTGTGTTTTTCAGCAGTACCTATTATTGGATATTCTGTTCCGGGACCTGCGTAAATATTGCAGTCATCACCTGTGATATAGAACATACCTGCGGATGAAGGGTAAACAGCTACATACGGCAGGACTACTCCGTTATTTCTATTGATGAGCGCACGCTTCATAAGGCAGAAGTCAAATACATTGAGCTTGCCGTCACGGCAGAAGTCAGCCTTATTTTTGTTAGTTATCCTAAGTCCGGGTTTGCCTGTCAGCCACTTCTGGAAATGTACAAGATCAGAAACATTGAACTCGCCGTCGTTGTTGACGTCACCGTTTGGTGTAAATCTAAGCTTGCAGGTCATCTCAAGGCTGTCTTCTGTTTCGGAAGTTATCTCAAACTCCGGATAATCATACCAGCCGTATCCCAGCTCAAGATTGAAAGTATAACTGCAATGTTCATTATATACATCTGTAGAATCAAATGTACAGGGATTGGATGAAATATTATAGATTTCACCGGTATAAGGCGGTCCTGAGGTGGATTTCAGGATATAGGTGTTCTTGCCTTCGGGAATTTTTATAAGCTCGCCGGTGTCTTTATCTATAAGAGTAAGCTTCGTGGTGCCGGTCGCATGATGGAGAAGATTTTTAATGACTGCTCCGTTTTCAGATATCTCATATCTTCCGATAGTGGATTCAAAAGGCTCTTCCTCAGACCACTCCTGACCGACAGTCCATTTAACATCAGCAATACCGTCCTCAGCTCCCTGATACAGTATTACAGAATACGGAGTTGAACCGTCGATTGGAATTAACTCAAACGGGGTGCATGATGACTTTTTCACTTCTTTGAGCTTTCCGTCTCCGTCCTGTTCAAATTTCAGTGACGCTCCTGTGCTCGGATTAACAGTTGAGCAGTAAGCGACATAGTTCTCTTGAACAGAGGTTTTGCCGTTGCTGTCAAGGAACTTTTTGAACTCAGGTCGGCTGTCAGGAAGCCAGCTGTAAATATCCGTCTCAACAGTTGTGCCGCCATTGTTCTCGAAGCTGAACGTTTCGGTTGGCTTGTAGACATCACCGTTCTGTTCAAGCCAGGTTACTGTAAGATCATAACCGTCAAGCACATGGAACAGTTCAACTTCAAATGCAGCCTGTGTTCTCATTTCTGCATAATGTTCAAAGAAGCTGTAATCATCTGTAGGAACTCCTAATTCTTCACAATAGGCTATGTACTCCTTTATCGCTTCTTCATCCTCCGGATCAGGTTCTTCAGGTATGTCAAGCTCATAGAACCTGGGGGAACTGCAGGCCGGTGTATTTAACTCAGTCATACTGCCGGAGATTGAGAGATTAATAGTGTCTTTCTGCCATTGAGCCATAGGTCTTACAAGGCAGATAACATTGTCAGCTACATAGGACTTCCCGTGCTCGTTGTAGAAGTGCATTGCTTCGACAAAATTCTGCGGTACCCAATCCGGAAGTATTCCGAGTATAGGATCTTCCACAGGCTCATCGACCGCGTGTACGGGCGGCAGCGTTGCAGCAGTTGGCAGCATCATAGATGCGGTCAGCAACGCTATCAGTTTGTTTTTCATATCAATTCCTCCGTTCTGTCATTATTATCCGTTACCCATAAAGGGCTTTATGACTTTATTATACATATCACGCAAGTGAAAGTCAATAGATATACTTAAACTCGTGCAATAATTTAATGCAAATTTATCCTTTCATTCATAATTATAGTATTATGCCAAGAAATATGTCAAGCAAATTCAGGTAAGTTGCATTTTTAGGGCGGTAAGTTGCACAACTTAACAAAAAATAAGGAGAACCGCAAGGCTCTCCTTAGAAATATTACTGGATTTTTCAGAATGACTGATACTCCCGTTGTGAAGCTTATGCTTCAATAAGCTTGTGATCCGAGAGTCTGACTATTCTGTTGCCGTAGGCTGCACATTCAGATGAATGTGTGACCTGAAGTATCGTTATGCCTTTTTCTTCGTTAAGACGTTTGAACAGCTTCATTATCTCTTCACCGGACGACTTATCAAGGTTGCCGGTAGCTTCATCTGCAAGAAGGATCTCAGGCTCTGTCAGAACTGCTCTTGCAATTGAACATCTCTGCTGCTGTCCGCCGGATAGCTGTGAAGGGTAACACTTTCTTTTGGACGTAAGGCCGGTGAGTTCAAGCAGATCATCGAGTTTATGCTTGTAGTCCTTTGTTTTTCTGCCGGATAGCTCTATGGGCAGAAGTATATTCTCCTCGACAGTTAGATTTGCTACGAGATTATAGAACTGAAAGACATAGCTAAGCTTGAATGAACGGACATCTGAAAGAGCCTTGTCATTCATTCCGTTTATACTCTTGCCGCCTATGCGGATATCTCCGGTGAAATCACGGTCGAGTCCGCCGATAAGATACAGCAGAGTTGACTTGCCGCTGCCCGAAGCACCCGTCAGCGATACAAAGCTGCCTTTTTCAATAGTCAGGTCTGCTCCGTCATATATAAGAGCTTCGTTTTCACCGGAACCGAAACGCTTTTTAAGATTTATTATCTCTATTACATTACTCATATCAGTACCTCCGTCATTCATATTTCAGCTCTGCTGCTGTGTTCATTTTCTTGAGTGAGGATATGGGCTTTATCGCTGCAAGAAGCATAGCCGCTGTCAGAACAGCAATGAATACTATTATCAGCGGCACGTTGAAGATTATCTCCAGGCCCATATCAAGGCTGCTAAGGGCTGTCTCTATGAGTGAGGTGAGCAATGATCCCATAAGCAGCGCCAGAACTCCTGCTGTTATCGAGGAGATGAGTGTTTCCAGCAGTATCAGCTTGGACAGTTTTTTCTTGCTTGCGGCTACTGAGTGCAGCACAGCATATTTTCTTCTTGACTGTTCAAAGCCGATTATCGCATTTGATACTGAACCGAGAAGCGCAAGTATGCAGCCTATGGCTATCATGCTTTTTAGTACAGTCAGAATGTTGGAGCTTTCTTCCTCCTGATCGGCTATTATCTGTGCTCTTGTCTTGACCTCTGCGCCACGGAACATTCTCTCTGCCTCTGATGTTACCGTATCCAGGTCATCGGGTGAGCGGAGGTTTAAATATACTCTGTTCACAAGGCCAGATATGTGATCTGTGAACCACTTGTGGTTCACAACAAAGCTTTTGTTGTAGTGGTACAGCGTACTGCAAAGACCTTTGACCTTGAATTTATATATTGCGTATTCCTCTGAACCGTCTTCGTTTTTTACAAGCGTATCCAGATCCTTTATCTCCACAATATCGCCAGCTTTTACTCCCAGCTGCTTTGCATAGCCTTCGCCGATGTATACTTCATCTTCCGCAGGTTCTTCGCCTATTTCACGAATACCTGTATAGAGCTTGAAATCGCCGTAAGCTATAAAGCAGGCCTCGGTTTTCTTTTTGCCTTTTACCTTGACGCTTGCACCTGATTGGCAGAGATATTGGTATTCGCTTATCTCATCCATGTCAACGAGCTCATCGACTTTTTCGGTCTTCTGATTCAGCTGGATAACAGCGTCCATATTGTAGATATCCGGATTATAGAGCTGCGAGATAGACATTGAGGTTATGAAGATAGCTATAGTTATCGAAAGTGATACAAAAGTGAGCTGTGTGCTTGTGACGGTGCTCTTTTTGTGGGAGCATTCTTTGGCGGCAAGCTTAGCGCAGGGCATTCCAAGCGCACTGAAGATCTTGACCAGTATCTTCGATACGCCTTTCAGCAGGAGCGGCATTACCATGACTGAGCCGATGCATATCAATGCGATAGCAACTATGCTCAGAATGATCTCATCCGCCTGCATACCGATGAACATTCCGCCTGCAAGTATAACTGCTCCGGTAATGAGCTTCTTAATGCTCAGATGGTAGGCTGTATCCCTCGACGAGAAGATTATATCTCTTACGGGAGTTTTTACCGCCTTTATCAGTGCGCCTGCCTGACAGATTATCTGTATCATTATTGCAAACATAACTGCAAGAGGGTACATATACAGTTTCATTGACCAGTCATCGGGGATAGTATTAAACAGGGCTATTATTGCATATCGTCCGCTGACTGCAAACAGTAATGCTCCGAATATTCCGCCGATAAGTCCGTAGATGCCGCTCTCAGTAAGCAGTACGACCGAAGTCTTGGGGATGCTGCCACCGAGGCTTCGCAGTGTGCCTATAGTTGATATTCTCTCGTTGGCGATGTGCTTTGACATCGAGAATGTCAGGAACAGCGTCATCATAAGTATTACCGCGAAAATAAGCACGAAAACCATTGTCTGATTATCAAGGTCTTCGAGCATCTGGTCGGTCATAAACTCGCCCACGATGCAATCGGGGTATTTCTTCTGCAGTTCTTTAGAGACAGCCTTTACATCAAGATCGTCCGGGATGTCGATATATGCACCGGTTTTGCCGTTAGTGCCGTCTTGGGCGAGTTTCAGTACATTAGCTTCGCTCATATAAAGCGTAGTTTTGTTACGGCGGAAATACTTATCTTTGCTGATACTGCTTACCTTCACGGAAAGTTCCTTTGTGACGGAAGTAGATTTCTTGTCACCTTTTTCAGGCTCGATAGTTCTTGTCAGCTCTATGGTGTCGCCTTCGCTGAGTCCGGCTTTTTTTGCGAAGCTCTCCGAGATGATAACACCGTCACCTGGATCAAATTTGCTTTCTATGAGAGTGAAATCAGCTGCTGTTTCCGGATCAAACCAGCTGACTTTAATTGCGTATTCGCCTTTGGAAGTCTTGGAATTTGCATTTAAAGTGGAGAACGTTATGGCCTTTGAACCTTTTGGGAGATCCTGCTCATTGAATTGAAGATTCCTGCTTGAGTCAATGATCTGTATTTCAGCGCCGCCATATAAGTTCAGCATAGTTTTTCTTAACTGCTGTCTGGGGGCATCGCGTCCGCCTATACACAGCAGCAGAGCAAATGCCGAAGCTGCCAGCGCTAATATTATGGCAAAGGAGCGCATTGGCTTGCCGGTTATATTGCGCTTTGTCATTCTGCCAAGGATAGACATTGAAATCATTCCTTTCATTTTCTCAGAGCTTATAACGGCACATATCGTACCTGACTACTCTGAGGATGTTTCTGTCTGAGTTTCAGTTTTAAGCATACCAACAACGACCTGCCGCAGCTTTCCGTCATCGGTACAGGATATGACAGTAATCCTGTCATCGCCGAAGTCATCCAGCACCCATGTGTCACTTGGTTCGATCGTTCTGTATTCTGTGACAATATAGGTGTATCGAGTGCGCTTTTCATCTGTGTCAATAAGATACATCTCATCGCCTATCTTGATCTGATCGAGATCATTGAATATCTCGGCGTAGATAGTGCTGTTATGACCGCAGATACAATAGTTGCCGTGACCGAGAGCTCCTGTTCCCTTGAAGTGTCCGGCAGACACCTGCAAAGACTTTGAATCAGTACCTTCAAGCACGGGAACTTTTATATCAAGCCGCGGTATCTCAAAATTGATATTGTTTTTCAGAAGTTTGCGAAGGTATATCTCCCTGCTTATCTTGCGATAGCCATAGAATGACAATATACCTACACCCAATACTATCATAATGATACCGATGATGAACATCGGCTTATTCTTTTTATGTTTCTTTTCCATAATTGACCTCATACAGTATGTTTTTTACCGGGTTTATTATAATATTATACCATTTTTAACTGTGAAGTTCAATATATGAGTAGGAGCACTGCCGGAAGCAGCGCCCCTGAACGGTTATTCTTCGTTTTCTTTTCGGCTCTTTTTAATGAGAACTGCGCCTGAGAGCAGCATAAATGCTGCAAGACCTGTTATCGTCTTATGGATTCCGGACATACCTGTCTGAGGAAGATCTACTCTTTCGCCGTTTTCATCTGTACCGGTACCGGTTTTGGCGTCGAGAGTGTAAACGTCAAGAACATTGTCGTTATCGTCAACTATTGTGACAGTAACGGTGCCGTCTGTATTTCTTACAGCCTTGGCATCAACAGATTTTCCTGTCTTCTTCTCATAGTCGGTTTTGGACATATTTCCGAATTCTTCACTTGTGGCAAAGTCAGAGGGATCAACGATCTCATAGCTTAATTCCATAGAACCGCCGTATTCTCCCTTGCCGAACACAGTTATCTCATAGCAGCCTGCCTTAACGAAGTTATCGCTGCCGCTAATACTGTAATCTACGCCTTCAGTAAGTATCTTTCCATTGTATGTTACGACAGGTCTTTTAGAAGTGCCGTCGTATGAAGCTGCCATGACATCTGCATCTGTAATGCTTATCAGAGTATCTGCCGGAGCATAGAGCTTATCAGTTATATCGAATGAATACTTGTATATATCGGTGATGACAAGTGATTCTGTAATGGCACTTCCGTCACCGTCGATATCCTCGATATCAGGGATATTCGCAACATCGGTAAAGATAAGCTTGATCTTATCTGCACTCTCTGCGTTCAGAACGAATGTGGATTTGCTGAGCGGTATCATAAAATGATTTGCGGTATTCTGATCAAGATAAACAGGCATAAGCTCGAGCTCAAAGTCAATATCTGATGTAGAGAATTCTACTGAATAGCTGAGATCCGAACTGTAAAGCGCTACGTACTTCAGATCGCCGTTCATAAAGACAAGCTCAACGGGAGCCTCTTCTCCGTCTTCGTCATAAGCAAGTGCATAAGCAACGGTATATTCGTCAGAAACTTCGTTGATAGCTGCAACGTGAAGCATACCGTCGGCATCGCTCAAAGCATACCATTTATCGTTTACACTATCGATCTCCCATACAGATGACTTATCATCGAACCAGTTGAACAGAGCGTTGACAGGATCTTCGCCGTCTTTAAGTTCGATCTGTACCTCAGCTTCACGCTGGCCGAGAACGAGATCAGGGCATATATCATATCTATACTCCTTTATTGGAGAATTCTCCCAGTATTCTTCAACTACGGGAAGCTCTGCTGTATAGGTCAGGCTTACGCTGTCGATGAGTCTCTTGCGTATGTCCTCGGTTTTAACAATAAAGGTGCTGCCTTTTGAGCCTTCGACGATGTTGACGCTGGCATTATCCGGAGAAATAACCTCGTCTGCAATCTGACTGATATAGGGAGCGAGCCATTCTCTTACTGCCTCTTCACCGCCGGGATGCCTGTTAATGTAGTAATTCATTATCAGCCATTGCATACTGTCAGTCATACCTTCTTCGATATAACCCTCATGCCAGTAATCGCATATCTTATCATAGGTTATATCGCTCTTTGGCACACCTGAATCAGAAAGTGCGCTTACAGCATAGCCTACCTCAGATATGATTGAGTAGTCATTTATCACAGAAGCGTAATCCTTCAGGAAGCTTTTTATTTCACCGGCTTTCATCTGTTCGAGTGCGCTTTCAAGCGCAGAAATATACTTTACAGATGCGATTTTGAAATTCTGATCGACAGCGGGAAGATATATTCCGCTTGTACCGAAGTCATCCATTGCATATCTGCCGTCTTTATCAATATAAACAACAGGCTCTTCAGTGGAAACATTCTTAGTGCCCTTTGTGTAGATTATCTCTGGATCATTGAGTATAGAGAGTACACGTTCTGCTGTTTCGGTGTATGTTGTAATGTCATTTCCGTCAACGAAATTGATGAAATTGCCGCTCAGGATATTCATTACAACTCCGAGATCATAATAATTGTATGATAGTGTGCCGTATTTTAAAGCAGATCCCCATGCGAATAATTCATCGTAAAAATAGTATTCTCCGCTGTTGTTCGGCTGAGTAAGACCTTTTTTCAGCAGCTCGGTGTAGTCTGACATGGCACTTACAATATCGCTTTCGAGAAGTTTTTTGTTGTCGATGACTGCAAGTGTTGCTTTATCTCCGTAGCAGGGACAGTTTTCATCTTCATAGAATGCTATCATATCATCGGTGATTATCTTTCCCAGCTCGAAGGAATCGATTTCAGGATTTTCTCCGACAGCATTCAGCCAGCCTGTATACTCCTGACTCAGTCCGGGAATGGTTTCCGGAGATGCGATATAATAATCAGCATAGTCAGCAAATGCAAGAACAAGGTCAAGGCTGCTCATCAGGCAGGCGTCAAAATTGATTATATCGAATTTACCGCCGTTTTCTGTAACAGCATTATCGGAAAATGCATCTATCAGGCCGGCAAAGCTCATCATATCATCATTGGAGTCAATGTGTTCATCCTGACCGAATCCGCCGCTAGGTCCGCCGCCGTGATCCCAGAGTATAAGGTCATATTTCTCAGCAGGGAAGTTTTCTGCTGAATAATTGATAAAGGCTTTCAGCGTTTCGGGATCGCACATAGGCTCATCAAATGATGTCTTAGAGTTTTCGCCATCGCCGCTGATGCCGTCACCATCAAGCAGTACGAGCTGTCCGGGATTATTATCATCAGCGATACCCTTAGCTTCCCATATCTGATTATATACGTTGCTTATCTCTTCCGGAGAGGTACCGGTCGCAGGATCGTACAGGTATTGGCTATCTGTTTTCCATTGACTGCTTCCGCCGGTCATAACAATAAAATGAACATCTTCATCTGAACCAAAATCAGAACTCAATATCTGCTTCAGACTGATCGTCGCAGATTCTTGTTGTGTTTCCAGATCTGCTCCGCAGAGATAGAGCATTATTGTTCGGACAGCCTTATCGGAGCTTTTGCTGTTATCTCCGATCGCTGTGATAGTTTCATCAGTTACTGCTGCTGATGCTGTTATTCTGTTTTTATTCAGTAAGCCGCTTGTATTGCTGGAAATAGCACTTGCTGTGACCGCAAGAGCAAAGGTAAATGAAAGTGCCTTTTTCCATCTTTTTTGATTTTTCAATTTTGATTCCTCCTATAATCATATTAAAGCACGAAATGCAAATGCAAAGTGCGATATTCGGTCGTGATATCAGTTGACATCCTTCTTATTGAATATTTTCACGGTCGCTGTCATAAATACTACGATTATAGCCAGACTGACTAGTATTGCTCTTTTGACGTCCGGTTCTGCAGATGTCATGAGTGAATCAGGCATATATTTTGAAAGATTGAAGTCTTTCAGACAATCCAGCGGTATTTTCTGAATTCCGGCAGAAATAAGCATATATGTCAGAGTCATGATCTTTCCACCCATGACAACTGCTATTGTAGTTGCTGCGTTCTTGGATTTCAAGCCTGATGAGAACAGTATGATTATCGCACTGATCGCAAGCAGGAGAAGCCATTTGATCCAGAAATGGAGTATTCCGTTTCCGAGATCATCGCCGAAATCTATCGAACAGTAGGGAAGATAGCCTATTGTCTGAGCAATTACAGCTACAAAAAGAAGTAAGAAGTTATGCATTCCTACAACAATGAATTTGGAAATAACTGTATGTCCCTTCTTAGGAAGCTGACCGGCAATATTCTTTATGTAGCCATGACTTATGTCTGAATGTGAGAACCATACGATCGAAAGCAGAGTCATGATACAGTCAAAGTAGAAAACAGGTTTCTTCAGAAATCCTGAAAAAGCGATCGTTTTTGCCCATACTACAGGTTCTTCGCCCTCAGCAACGCTTTTTGCTGTCAGGTAGGTGCTCAGTCTGTCAATAGATCCGTTTATGAGGTTGAGTATTATTACTATTATAAGCACTACCTTAAAAGATTTCGACTTGAAAAGTCGGTACATATCCATTTTTATTATATTAACCATTGTGCTTGCCTCCTGTAACGCTGAGATAGTAGTCTTCAAGAGAGATGTTGTTTATAAAGATCTCTTTAAGCGGAATATCTGCATTTACGATAAGTTTTGCAATTTCAGCGCTGTCATCAAGGCGCTCGTTCACACGGATAATGTTATCATGATCGATCTCAATGTTCTCGAAGCCGGATTTCCTGAGCAGACCTACAGTTTTATCGTTATCTCCTGTGTTTATGGAGATAAACTGACCGCAGCGCTTATGGAGCTCGTCCGATGTGAACTGATCCAGGAGTTTTCCCTCGTGGATTATTCCATAGGAATCGGCAAGCTTGCCAAGCTCATCGAGAATGTGGCTTGAGATCATAATGGTGATTCCGCGTTCATCTCGGAGCTGTTCAAGGGTATGTCTTATCTCAACGATACCCTGAGGATCGAGACCGTTGATAGGTTCATCAAGAATTATCATCTGAGGTTCGCCGACAAGTGCAAGAGCTATGCCGAGACGCTGTCTCATACCGAGAGAGTAGGAGCCTGCACCCTTTTTGTCGTTAGTGTTTTCAAGACCGACTGTCTTGAGAAGATTGTCGATATAGCCGTTTTTATAGTTAACGCCCATACCAATACACTTGATCTTTAAGTTTTCCCTTGCTGAGAGTTTGGGATAAAGCCCGGGATGTTCGATAAGCACTCCAACATTGCGAAGTTCTTTCTGCATAGCCATACCTGTTTTCCCGAACAGTGAATAGCTGCCGCTTGTTGGTTTGGAGAGACCGCTTATCATTCTCATGATCGTAGTTTTGCCCGCACCGTTTCTTCCGATAAGACCATAAATCTCGCCCTTGCGGATATTGATGCTGATATCTTTACAGGCATCTTTTTTACCGTAGGTCTTTGTCAGCTTATCGGTCTGCATAATAAATTCCATTCTTACACTCCTTATACATCGATTATATAATAAATCATCCCCATGGAAAGATGATCTATATCCAATAAATCAGCACAAAGCCATTGTTAAGCGTTAAGAAATAGCGCTGTTATTACGAGTCTTTTTCATGACAAACTCGGTATAATCTGCGATAATGCTGTCTTTTTTTGCTTTCGGGAGCTTATAAATGCTTCCGTCAGAAAGGATAATGTCCGTACCGCTGATGCGTTCTATGTATTCGGGATTGACGAGTACACCTCTGCGGACTTCGATAAAGTTGTTGCCGAAGAGCTTTGCAGCATCAGTAAAACTGATATGGATACGGTCGTTTTTTTTGTTATGTTGGTGAATGACAGTATAATGCCTGTCACTTTCGAGTTTGATGACCTTTTCAGAGTAGAAAACGTGTATCTCTTTTCCGACATTCAGAACAACAGGGGCTGCTTCCGGTTTATTAAGTCTCATATTCACGCGGGCGAACGCCTTGACGATATCTGTTTCAGAGCATGGTTTAACGAGATAATCTGCTGCCTGTACACGGAAAGCATCAACAGCATAGTCGAGACTCGTTGTAACAAAAATGATCTGTGTATCAGGCGAAAGCTCCTTTACAGCATGGGCAATATCCATACCGTTTTCAGTTTCAAGGTAAATATCCTGAAATATCAGCGAGTAATATGCACCGCTTTTTATACTTTCGATAAGTTTTGTTCCTGTGTCGAACCAGACCGTTTCAAGTTCGTCAGCAATATCCATCAGCGCGAATCGTATTTTTTCAGCATCGGCTTGTGTATCATCACATATAGCTACCAGCATATGAACCCTCCTTTCATGTTCTTTTCTATTATATCACAAAAAATGGAAAAAGCATAATTTATTTATCAAAATAGCTTTTGACACGTAAAAATTGCTGTTTGTATCGTACATTACATATTCTAACACAAAAAAAGCACAAAAACCAAAACGAGCACCAAATGTACTTTTTTTTGCACGAAATGATTGCGACTTGACGAAAAAGTTGCTTTATGATAAAATTATGGGAGGAAACCGCCCTGATCAGGGCGGTTTAAATAAATATACAAAGGGTGTATGCCTATGTTTGCGGATCGTCCGTATCAATTATGGGAATCGATCCTGTATGCGTTTGTAAGTTCATTCCCATTCGTGCTGCTGGTATTATATTCTTTCAGAGGACATTGGCGGTTCAGTAAAAAAGTCACGTTAGCACTTGTGGGGTTCATTTTAACATTTCAGATGACACTCACACTGTTTGAACAGTATTGGCCGTCTGCCAATCATTTATTTACCAATATAACTCGTTCTGCGTTTTATGTAATATTTATTTTTACTGTATTGAAGGAACATATCGGCAAACTGGTGTTTACTGTTCTGGCACTCAGCAATCTCAGTGACTTTGCAGTATTTGGCGGCAGGTGTATGGAAGCAACATTCTTTCCTGAATATCCTGAGCTCAAATATCACTTCACATTTTCACTGTTTATGCTGCTGGTGCTTGCGGCAGAACTTCCGATTATTTATCTGCTGGTTTTCCGGAATATCTGCACGCGCGGTGAAACAACAGAATCTGAAGATTAGAAAAAGATTGGTGATTTTATCTGGCGCTATCTATGGCTAGTTCCTGCGGTGTTCTACCTGATATCGATGCAGTATTTCTTTGGAGCCTCACCTACCGGCAAAAGAGATACAACGGATCCTATCAATACTCTGTACCTCTTCTTCGTTGATGCCGGATCAGTGCTGATCTACCGTATTATTATTCTGACAGCGGAACTCTATAAAAAGAATACATTGCTGCTTACGGAGAATCATGCGCTTTCGATCCAAAGACTTCAATATGACAGTCTTAATGAACGTCTTGAGAATATGCGCCGGACAAGGCACGATATCCGTCACCATGCGGCGCTTCTTAAAGAAATCAGGGACAGTGGGGATATTACGGCACTTGACGGACTGATCTCCATGTATATTGAACAAAACCGTCTCGACCAGCCACTGATTTGTTGTGAAAATGAAGCTGTCAACGTCGTTCTCGCACTTTATTCTGAGACAGCTTACCAGAACAGGATCACTTTTTCTATCAAAGCAGATATTCCGAAAGATACTTTTGCCGACAAAAAAGACCTTGTCGTACTGTTCGGAAATCTTCTCGAGAATGCTGCAGATGCCTGTAAGGATGTAGCAGGGGAGCGCTTTATTGACCTCACAGCTGCGTATACTGAAACTCCGGGCGGAGCCCATTGTCTCTCGCTGATACTAAAAAACAGTTTTGCTGCTGTTTCGCTTGATGAGGAAGGCAGTTTTCATTCTACTAAGCACGCAGGAGACGGTATTGGTATCAATTCAGTAAAAAGTATCACAGAGAAATACAGCGGTGCCTGTTCGTTTACACCGGAGAAAGATGTATTTACTGTTTCTGCCATACTTTACGGTTAATGCATTGCTGTTGATAATAATATGAGTTAAGGAGAGCCGAAAGGCTCTCCTTTTTTAATATATGAAATACAATAATAATTCAGTTAGTGACGGTTCTGTTTTTATTGCCCAGTTTTGTGATTTCACCGGTACCCTTTAACTGGTCAAAGTAAAATTCGATACCGAATAAGTCACGGAAGTCTTTTTCGGTAAATAATACTGAATAATAGTATTCATATTGTTCATTTGCAGGAGAGAGGTAGACTCTTCCGTCAAACTCATATGGTTCACCGTTGAAATATATGGTTTCTTTTCCGACAACCAATATATCTTCTCCGTTCGTGAATGTCAGTTTCTTCTCTTCTGATTCAACATCCCAGCCTGCTCTTTTCAGTAATCTGATCAGTTGATTATTATCATAATTATCGGAAGCCCTTATCTGAGTATAATAACCATATCCTCTGTGCTTATTCTTGCGGCTGCCGTCGTTTTCTTCAAAATGCATACGGTCTAAAACGTACTTGTCTTTATAAGTGATATTTTCTATTACATTAATTGGATCGTATGAAAGCTGTTCGTTTGTCAGCTTTGAAACTTCGTCCGGATCATTGTGATATTTCACTTCTTTGACGTAACTGCTTTTGACAGCATCTGAAGCGGATTGAAAATGTTTATATTCGCCGTTTGTTTCACCGTCAGGCATATATGGTATACTTGTGGTGATTTCATATTTGGATGAACTACAGGTGAAAGTGATTGATGGTTCAATCAAGTGTATATCGGATTTATCGTTCTCCTCAACTACGCGTTCGATATTGTTGATAATATTAAATGTAAAATCAACCACTTCGTCTATATCTTCATAACTGTCATAAAACATAGTATAGTTGTTATACTCATCAACTTCACATTTGTGGACACCATCGTTCAAAGGAGCAAAATACTCCGGGTGTGCGTTATAATAATGCTGCGAATAGTTTTCATACATTGTATAGTCATAAGCAGGGAGAACATCGCCTTCATCGTGCCTGGTTACCCAGTAAGTGCAACGGATACCATCTTCATCCTCAAATGTGACTGTACCTGAGCCATTGTCTTTCAAATCATCGGAAACACAGGAAAAACGCTTTCCGTATCGGCGATTCAATATCTTTTTGGCTTCGGATTTGCTGATAGGTTCATTTAGGTTCCTGCCACAGGATGTCAATGTGACTAATGGAATAAGGCAAAGCAGAATAAGTAAAAATGAAGTAATTCTTTTCATAGTGATCACTCTCTTTCATGTTAGATATATTTCATCAATAGCTTTTTGGATTTATGATATCTGCTTTATGTTGAGATTATTCTATCATATAAACAGAAACAAGTACAGACGTCATTTGTCATTTAAAGAGTGACATTTGTCACTTGATTTATGTTGTCGTATTAAAGTTATACTGCGAAAGAGTGGGAACAGAATTGGAGCTTTAATAATAAAAAAGCGGCTCAATGAGCCGCTGGATTGAAGTGTCAGTTTTTTATGAGTTCCTTGGGGATAAGATCGTAGTCAAACATTACTTCGGAATGGTTATCAAGTACAAGATCACGTTTGATGACATTACCGGTTATCCTGTCATGTGCTACTTTATATATTTTAGATACGCGATAAAACTTATCGCCCTCTTTACGGAAACAGTGTCCCTCTTCCTCAAGCTCATAGCTGTTAGGGAATTCTCTTTCACTGCGGAGTTCACCGAAGAGGTTGTCCTTGTCACACCAAAGCAACAATTGAACATTCTGATCTGTATTGTTTCTGAATCTGTAATCAATGTAATTATAGCTTACCGAAGTTCCTGAGCTGAAAGGTACTCTCGTTCCTTCATCAGGTGCAAGTGCGTCTGAATGACTGTGGAATTCTGTCACCTCAAGAGGACTGTGAAGTATGAGTCTATGGAGAGTATTGCTGAGATTGCAAAGTCCTCCGCCAATACCAGGCTGAAGTTTTCCACCGACGATCACTCTGCCGTCCTTATAGCCGCGACGCTTGCTTGTCTTACCGACCGTTCTCCAGAAAGAGAAGCTCTCCCCGGGATGTATAATAAGTCCGTTGAGTTTTTTACAGGCGAGTCTTATGTTTACAGCCTTATTAACTTGAAGCCTTATGTCAATTCCCTTGCCGCGTTTTATGAGGTGTGAACTCTGTGCAGACACTACATTGGGCAGTTTTCTTTTGCTGTGTGCTGATGCGAATTTATCCTTGCTCATAAAGTCGCTGATATGACGGCGGCATATCTCCTTTTGCTCAGAGATCGCATAACAAGTAGGGTTTATTTCACAGAAGAGCTTATCTTTATTCCAAAGCATTATGATTCTCCTAAGTATATATCATTGAATTTCTTATGTTTACTGTGACGCCAGAAAAGCATTATGAGCTTTTCAAGATAACGACGTTTGCCTATACGTTTCTCTTCCGGCAGTTTAATGAATCTCACAAGTATACCTGCGATGCCGCTCCTGTTTGCGCCGAGAATGTCTGTGAACAGTTGATCGCCGATTACAACAGCCTGTGAGCGTTTTACACCGAGCTTTTCAATTGCTTTGATGTATCCGGATGGATCAGGCTTCTCTGCATCGCATATGTATTCCGTTTCGATGTTTTTTATAAAGCGCAGGACGCGTTCCTCATCGTTATTCGTAAGAAGAAGTGTTTTAAGTCCGGCAGCGTGGAGCTTTACGAACAGTTGATCTACTTCAGGCGTTGAATTATCACCGTGATGTACAAGAGTATTATCTATGTCGAATATAACAGCGCGGCAGCCTTTTTCATAGAGCTTTGTATAATCTATAGCAAATACACTTTTCGCATAGCCGCGCGGATAGTATTTTTCAAAAAGTCTCATCTGTTTATATAATCGCAGACGTTGTCGATCTGCTCACGGAAACTGTCGCCGAAGCGATGCTCGAAGAACGCTCCGCCAATAGTAAAAGCCCACGGTGAAGCAGCTTTTATCTCGTCAAGGCGTTCGTAACTGTCTACACTTCCTGCAATACAAACAGGTGCATTTACTTCATTTGAAAAACGATTATTGAGCAGAGCAGAATCTCCGTCGTATCTGTAACCGAGAAGATCAAAACCGTCAGCGCCTTTTTCAAGACAGCTTTTAGCTTCACTTATCATATCATCAACAGAACCGCTCAATACGGACGGGCGCTCTTTGATAGTTCCGATGTATGGCATATATCTGATATCGTTTGCTCTGCAAATATCTCTTACAGAATCGAAGTACATAGTCCCCATAAGAATGTCACAGCCGCATTCAACAGCTGTTTCAGCTCCTGCTATCCCTTCTTCTTCACTGTAAGCAACTACTTCGAGAACCGTTTTCTTTCCACAGCTTTTAATTCTTGAAAAGAGTTCTTTCATCTCTGTAAGAGAAAGAGGTTCTTCTTTAAAACCATAGTATTCAGCCTTTGAATCCTTGCATTCCTCGAAAACTGCACAGGCATCCATTACTGTCCTATCGTTGTGTGTCAGCATAACGATAAGAGACGGCCTTTTATTCATATTTTCACCCCATTATGATCTTTTGGCTTCTGAAACACAAAAGAAGCCCCTATTCATACCTGAATAATTATTTTACCATATACAGGCTGGTTTGTCAATAAATATTGTAAAAGCAGGACAGAAGGTGACAAAACGCATTTTTTATGTTATAATAGCTTTATTGATCATCGGAGGAATGATATGAACAAATACAAACTTCTTGTGCTGAATACGGCGATTTTTGCTGTTGGAAGCTTTGGTGCGAAAATATTCTCTCTTCTGCTCAACAATTTATATACAAAGCATATAAGTCCGGCTGATCTGTATACAAAAACTATGTTGGAAACTCTTGTGTTGTTCCTGCTTCCGGTATTCACTTTTTCATTGACGGAGGCAGTGATACGATTCGGACTTGACAAAGATTATGACAAGAAACAGGTCTTTACAACTGCCGGAACGTTTATGCTGTGTGGGCTGCTGCTCATGCTGCCGGTAGTGCCGCTTCTGCATTTTGTGCCAATACTAAAACCTATAACCGGCTATTCGCTGCTGCTGTTTATCTACATTTGTACTTCTGCCATGAGGGCTTTGTGCTCACAGTTTGTACGTGCGAGAGGAATGGTGAAACTCTTTGCAGCAGATGGCATATTTGCAACTATGACGCTGTTCATATTCAACGTAGTTTTTATCTCAAATCTCGGACTCGGCGTTAAGGGATTTATGCTCTCAGTTATACTATCGGACTTGCTATCATCGGTATTTCTATTCCTTATCGCAGGACTTAACAGATATGTGTCTAAAGCTGCCTTCAGTTCTTCTCTCGGCAAAGAGATGATGAGGTTTACAATGCCGCTTATACCTACCGCCGTGATGTGGACTTTCACAGGCTTCTCAGATCAGATATTCATTGGAAATATGCACAGTGACCGCGTATTTCTCGGAGAGGATGCGGCGGGTATTTACTCTGCAGCGACCAAGATACCAAATCTCCTGTCAATGCTTTCAACTATATTCTTTCAGGCTTGGAATATGTCGGCTATTACAGAGAACAACTCCGCGGACCGTGACAGATTTTACGAAAGGGTGTATAGTGCCTATGAGGCTGTACTGTTTTTAGGTTCGGCAGGGATCATTCTTTTCCTTAAACCTATCTCAGCTATCCTAATTAACTATGATACATTTCCTGAATACCGGACTGCATATCTATATACTCCGCTTCTGATAGCTGCATCGGTGTTCACCTGCCTGAATCTTTTCCTTGCAGGAATTTACACTGCAACTAAGCATACAAAAAATGCGTTTCTGACAATACTTGTAATAGTCGGTGTAAACATTGTCCTTAATACTTCTCTTATACCTTATTGGGGAATACAGGGAGCTGCATTTGCAACGTTTCTGAGTTATCTGCTGTGTTACTGTATCCGTATGATAGATGCGAGGTTTTATGTGCCGTTCAGATTCTCGATGCTTAAAACTTCGGCAAATACGATGCTTATACTGCTTATGTGCGTACCGGTAATATTTGAGTTTAAATGCTGTGCGCTATGGGAAATACTACTCACAGCATCTGTTGTTTTTCTGAATTACAAGGCATTATTTGATACAGCAAAGAAGCTTATAAAAAAATAAGGAGAGCCGAAAGGTTCTCCTTTTTGAATCAAGTCGGATATATGGTTTGAGTGGTAAAGAGCTTTACCTTCGAGGCAGCACTCTCTGATATCAAGCGTGCGTTTTATAGTTTCCAATGGATATGTATCAGACGTTCACCGTTATCGTTGAGCGTTCCTATCTCAATATAGTCGACGAATTCATCTGCGACAGTACGCTCGAGTTTATCAAAGTGAGTGTACTTGTCTATGACAGCTTTTTGATCTTCGGTATTCTTTTTGCGTTCACGACAATCCGCTATCTGTTGATTGATACTGTTGATACGCTCGGATATTTCATGTTCTTCATCACTCAGACTCTGACGGAAAAGTATATAATCCTCATTTGATATGATGCCGTCCAGCTTATCCTTATACATACTGACAAGCCGCTGTTCTGCTGAACTATGCCTTTCATTGAGCTTTGCAAGGTCAGCTTCAAGCTGCTTTAGCTGTTCGGTGTATATTTCTCCGAACTCTATTTTGTCTGTCTGACAATACTGCTCAATGATAGCATTCAGCTCATCAAGTATTCTCTTTTCAAGTACAAGTCCGCTTATGTTTGACTTGTTCGGACAATTCATAGCACCTGTTTTGTAGGTAGCACATTGCAGACTGTAGTATTTGATAGTCTTAGCCTTGTTGTAGTAGACGTTGCGCTTCATCGGACGTCCGCAGCAGGCACATTTAACTTTGCCTGAAAGGGGAGACAGTTCCTTTGAAACTCTGCCGACTCTCGTACGGCTGTTGAGACGTTCCTGTGTACGGCTCCATGTATCGTTGTCTATTATAGGCGCATGGGCGTCAGGTATGCGTATCCAATCTTCAGGTTCGACCTTTTTTCGCTTCTTGTTCTTGTAGCTGATATGGTGAGATTTGCCTTGAACGAGTGTACCGGTATACGTCTCGTTTGCAAGTATTCTCGAAATAGTGCATTGAGTCCATAAACCTTTTGCATTGCTTGCATCAGCGTTTTTGTTGACGTACTTTGAACCTTTCTGCCGTTTGTATTCTGTCGGACTGATAATGCCGTCATTGTTGAGATGCTGAACTATTTTTCGGTAGCCATATCCGCTGACATACATATCGAATATTAACTGCACAACAGGAGTAGTCTCTTCATCAATGATAAGATGATGCTTGTTATTCGGATCGATCATATATCCGTATGGAGCAAACGAGCCGATAAACTGTCCCTGCTCGCGCTTATAGGCGAGAGTGCGGCGAATCTTTGCGGATATGTCCTTGACGTACATTTCGTTATAGGCACTTGTAAACAGCCTCATTGTGGAGTAGCTTTCACTATCGGTATCGGCATTGTCAGCAAGCCCGATGAAACGTATACCCCATTCTAAAAACTTGTCGTTGATGAACTGCTCGATCACAACTGTGTCGCGTGAAAAACGGGACTGGTCCTTGCATAGAACTATGTCGATATTGCCGTTCTCACAGTCTCTCAGTAGTCTGTTGAATTCAGGACGGTTGCGGTCAATGCCGCTGTACCCGTCATCAACGTAGATGTCGTAGATCTCCCAATCGCGTTCATGGCAGTAGTCACGCAGCATGGCTTTTTGATGCTGAATGCTTGCACTGGGATCGCTGTCTGTTTTGTTCCTGTCCTCGACTGAAAGACGGCAGTATATACCTACCTTGGGCATTGACCTCACCTCCTTAGTTTTTACTACGTTAGCGCTCAGCCAGCTTTCTTAACCTGACGGTTTATCAGCTTACTTATCTTATCGGTGACTGCTTTTTGCAGCTGTGCCTTGTCCGATGTTTGAAAGCTGTTTTTGGTATGGATGGTTTCTTTCATGATTAGCACTCCTTTCCTTGAATGATATGTGGCGCATTTGATATTTATGATATTTTTTTCTTAACAAGAGATTAGGTATTGACAAACGGGAAATAATGTGATAGAATATATTAAGTTCTAAAGAACTTTAAAAGAGTTCGCGTGAACTGATTTAAAAATTTCAAGTGGAGAGACATCAATTCAGTCTTTTACAAGTTACTGTAAGAAATGCTCGAGAGCTTGGCATTCAAGTGATATAAGGAGAAAAATAATGAAATACAAAAGAATATCAGCATTTATAATTTGTTTTGCAATGCTTACCAGTACAGGCTGTTCATTGGGAAAGAAGAACAGCAGCTCTTCGGAAGTATCCGGTATTTCATACACTTCCGATTCGTACGAAAAATATGATCTGGATGATTTCAGTTTTGAGCTCAACAAGGATTTTACCGTTGAAGAAAAATATGAGAATGATGATGGTACTGGAGCATCATATTATGACTTTACAAGTAAGGATCTGCAAAAACTATCAATAGGTACTCAGCGTTTTGAACACTGTACAGCCGATGTCTACGTACAGGTATTCTTTGAAGATATTAATTCAAGGAAGAATAATCCTGCTACAGATGTTGAGACTGAAAAGCTCGATGTTCCGGGAATAAATGCAGCAGCTATTCATATGACCAATATTGATGATAACGGTGAGAGCGGCGAAAGCTATTTGTATCTTACGGTTGAGGGAAGCGAGATGCGTGCTGACATTAACGGATATAAACCGGAGGACAGAGGAAAAGTCAAGGCTTTGTTCAGAGATATTGCTTCCTCTGTGAAATATACCGGTACGCCACATCTTCCTGTTGAGCAGCAGTCTTATGAATGTGATCTGTTCTCACTAAATTGTGGGTCTGAATGGTATATAGATGACTATAAAGATGATGATAGTGGCCAAGTATCTGTTCAGCTGAAATATAATTATGCCCAGGATATTGAACATTATAGTTCTCCAAGTTTATTGATAAATGTTCGTCATCAGGATGAATGGGATAATGCCTCAAAGGCTGCAGATGAGGAATATGAAAGTGAGAAGAAATATTCGTTTGTTTCTGAATGTGAACGTAGTAATGAAGAAATATTCGGGTATAACGCCGAGACCGTATCCTATGTTTTGAAGACGGGTCATATCAATAATAGAATCAAGACGTATTATTACAATGAAAATGGTTATTTGTACACTATCTCAGAAGCTCTTAATATGCGTGATGAAGAGGGCAGCAAGTCTGAACTGAAAGATATTCTTGATACTGTTGTGATTAAAAAAATATCTGACGAGGAGATCGAGAAGAGAAAACAGGCATATGAGAAATGGCGTTACCCTTCCTATACATTCCATGGTGCTTCATTCAATCTTATATCCAAGCTTGAGCTTGAACGTGAACTTGATGATTCAAGCGACGCTGTTAGTTTCTACGGTGGTAGCCCTGACCTTAAGATTAGTTTGGAAGATTATGAAGGTGACCTTGAAAATGCAGCACAGAGAGATTATAACGAGCTATCCGGTTATGACTATAAAGATTTGAACATTAAAGAAGTTTCTGTCGGAAGTAATAAATATATGTGTGTAAGTGGTATAAATAATAGGGAAGATGGAATGGCTGAGGATTATCTGATAATCGTCAACGGAAAGCTTTGGAAGTTTTATTTTGGTATAGACAGAGATACATATGCAGATGATAAGTTCGTCATTGACAGATTCCTGGAGTCACTTGATTTCAGTAATGCTGAATAAAATCGCTTATAAAGGTTCGATATTATGAATATTCAGTAATTGAAACGCCTTACAACACATACATGATGTCTATTAGGCAGTAACAGGAGGATCATATGATACAATATAGAGAACAGAGGACAATAATATGATTGATGGTTTGTTTGTTATGTTTCTGCCTATGTCAGCACTTTTGGTTTTCTTTATTGTGAAGAGTGCGGGGTGGATAGCGGAATGTCGAAAAATAATGAGCCTTGGCAAATGGACTTCCGGGAACTATGTCGGCAGACTGGTCAAACACCGCTCACAATTCATATACAACGTCAATGGTGTTGATCACTTCCTCACTCTCAATTCAAGATTCTTTTTGACATTTAGAAGGACTCCGGTCAAGATCTTTTATGATCCCTCAGATCCTAAGAGAGCCTGCATAAAGAAATTATCTGTCAGAGGTCATATTGCAGACATTGTCATGAGCGTTCTGCTGCTTATGGTGATATTCTTTATACCGTTATTTCTTATTATTTTCAAATAATGACATTGCGATAATTTGATATATCTGTACCGCTCCGAAAGGAGCGGTTTCCTTATTACAAAAAAACATCGCCCTCCATAAGGGCGGCGCACATAAATCAGTTTATGTGATTTGAATATAAGGTTGCGTAACATCGCAGTTACGCAGCCTTTTTCTTTTTGTCGTATTCTTTGCTGTCAGCAATAGCTGTAGCGACAGCAACATTAAAGCGGAAGTGTATCTCAATCTGCTGAGTACGATGCCCATCGCTCTTTTCAGGAGCGTAAACAACTATCTTCTCGATAAGTTCATGCATGATCTCGGAAGTAAGCTCCGTGATATGCTCATACTTCTGCACTACCTTTATAAAGGAGTTTACATCGGCACACTTCTGCTCTGCTGATTCAATAAAAGCAGAAAGCTCTGATACTTTTTCTTTCAGCTTTTTCTGCTCATCCTCATATCCTGCGGACAGTACAGCAAAACGCTCGTCAGAGATCTTTCCTGAGATATTGTCCTCATATGAGGATTACAAAAACAAAAGAAGAATTGTACTTACCGAGCGTAAGTCTCTGATTAATAGATATAATTACTATACTGCTTGGAAAATAGTTTATCCTGATTTGAGAAAAGATTTGGTAAAGGATATTTATCTTAATTCTGATAACGTTTTTGGTGATATTAATGGCGATAGAAAGTGCGACAGTACTGACCTTGATATTCTCAAGAAATACACTTGGGTGTATTCTGAATACAAGCAGGCATACAAGTGGAACAAGCAGCTCGATGCGAACGGTGATGGCGCGATAAACAGCAAGGATTTAGACGTGCTTATTTACCGCATTTTAAAACAAGGATAATAGTATTAAAAATTCAAAAAAGCCGGACACCATTGAGTGTCCGGCTTCTTGTTTTGTGATTATTATATATAGCTGAATCGCTGCCCAAATGGGCAGCGATTTGAAGTAATGTTACAAATACTTATATTTTTGCTTTAAATACAATTTTAAGCAGTTTGATAGCCTTGTAGGAGTTACTTTGCTGCTGTTTCAGTAGAATTGCCGGGATACTCGCTTCCATCGACAATATCGTCAACACGCCAATCATTGAGTTCATCTACCCATACAATATGCATGGTCTGAGGTACAGTTACGCCTTCCCAGCCGAGATTCCAATGAACGAGAATTTCATTGTTGTTCAGTTTTTCGGCGGAGGGAGAAGTTCTTGTTCCTTCGACACCTGCATTACCTGCAGTTCTATAAAGCTCATTTTTATAAGTGAAGTAGATGCTCTTTGTGAAATCAGTATACTCAGCTGTTTGGCTGTCAATCTTCTCTGTAAGGTCGGGAACCTCTATGTCAGCCTTGCTTCCGGGAGCCCAGAAAGCGTGGAGGTGCTCATTTATCGCATCAGCTGAACAGTATTCTTCATCAGTTATTTTCCATGCATCTACTTTATCAACATATGTGCCTTCAGCCATCTTGAAGCTTACAGTATCTTTTTCGTGCTGAACAGCTCCGTTCGGGATCTTTAACCATACATTGTAATTGTCGATCCATTCCTGAGCAAATGCGTCAAGGTCTGCGGGAGCGTGGCTGTCATCAGCGGCTGTTGCTGCCTCAATGACAGAAGTTATTGATGTAGAAGTTACCTCTGCTGCGGCTGCTGTGCCGGGCTTGCTGTTCTTTTCCATATGCTTGCCGAGAGCAAAACTTCCGCCGATTCCTCCAATGAGGAGAGCGAATGCAGCTGCAACTGCTGCATATCTGTGGTTAGCACGACCTGTGCGTTTGTCGTTATTATTATTTGCATTATACTTATTGATACTCATAGAAAACATCCTCTCTTTTTCATCATTTGTTAGTTCGGTGATGCCGGCTGCATTACGCTCCATGTTCATCGCCCCTTATTGATTGCTTTGTTTTGTGATACGTATCATCGCTTTCATAATATACAATCGCAGACAGAATTTCAAATCAGACATAAAATTCAGATTATTTTGGTTTTTTAATTTTTATCACGAAAAAACTATTGACAACCCAGTTCTGATGTGATATACTACGTGCAAGCTCAAATGAGCGAAAGAGTTATATTAAAGATGTCGACGTAGAACCTACTGGTTAACTATGTCCACATATTTAGTATGACTCTTTTTTGTTATGTTCGGAAACTTGACAAGCGCGTCGAGATGATGCGCAAATAGAGCACCGAGAGGCGCACAGACAATTCTCAGCTGAACAGATGTCTCCTCGGTTGAGAATTGTCACGTTTCAGAAATTAACGTATTGAATATCACGTTCAGGGAGACTTTATTTACAAAAGAAAATACACTTTCCGGATGGGCGAAATGCCTATCGTTTATGGAGGATAAATATGAGAGAAGATTACAATTATGATGAATTTAGTTTTGATGATTATGATGATGATCTGTTTTATGGTGTTGATGATGAGAAGCCGGCTGAAAGCGTGCCTGATTACGATGAAGAGATATTATGTATCAAAGCTGAACCGTATATACCTGAACCGAACAGTATAGAGGACTTGACCGTTGATAAAGCTGAGTTTAAAAACAGAGTGTTTGAGAACTTCACCCTTGTGCATTACGAATTGTGCTTTGTAACATTCAGAAACTGTACGTTCAGGAATCTCGGCCTTTTTACGGGACATGCTGTGCTGTGTAAATTTGATAACTGTGAATTTGACTGTTGCGGCGGAGAGGGGTACGGATTTATAAACTGCGAGTTCAATGAATGCAAACAGACCGGTAGGGAAAACATAGACGACAGTTATTACTTTAAAAACTGCAAGCATACAAACTGCACATGCGAATACGATGATCCGAATCAAACGGAAGAAAAGTGAGGTACCTTATGAATATTAAAGAATTTGATAGAATGAATCAGAAGCTTATCGACGGTTATATTGAACGCCTAAAGAACAAATGCTATATGGTGACTGATGACAGTCTTTCTTCGTTCAGACCTTTATACCGCATAAGTGCCTGTCCTGAGTGGGTGGGCAGAGATATTTATTATCCGCTTCACAGGAAAGATGCTTTATATATTGCGCACGGCGACATCACTCGGACAGAGATCAGGAAGATAAAACTTATAAACTTCAATATCGTTGATATGGTAATTGAGCGTATTATAGTGAAAAATTGCAGCGTTATGAAAGGAACTTTCAAAAATACAAAATTCTTCCGTTTCAGTATTGCCGGAAGTCCAGGAGCTTGTCCGGTTGAAAACGAATACCAAGAATTCAGAAGTATTGTGATGAATTGTATATTTGAAAACTGCGTTTTTATGAATTCATATGCTGAACATACTGACTGGATAAACTGTCAGTTCATCAATTGTACTTTCGTAAACAGTAATCTTAATGGGAACGGCTTTGAGAACAAGGACTGTAAATTCGATAACTGCAAGACAATATATCTAAAAGCATAGGTTGTATAGAAATTTCACACATTTTTCATTGACTTTGACCTTATAATGTGATATACTGAGTGTAACATAAACGAAAGGTGGCGAATGTTTGTTGAGCAGAATAGTAAGCATAATGTCCTTATAATAGGACTACGTCACTTATGCTTGCTATAATATGCAATAACTGCAAAGCTGAAATACTTTGGAGTTTTTATTGCTGTGCCTGCTCATCAAACAGGCGCTTTTTTGTTATATACGGAAATAATCCACTCATACCGATAATAATGAGGGTGCCTGATAGAAGTTGTCAAGGGACAAAATGTCCCGACTATCAGCACCCTCATTTCATTTTGGGGGAGAAAAGGAGTATCAATGGATAAAAAGATTATCGTCAGCAATTTTGAGATCATTCCCTACAATCAGACCGAGTTTTATTACAACGAGGATGAAAAGTGTATCGGTCAGCTGGTTGTGAACATGGCAGAGAGAACTATCACTTTCAGACATATCTCAGGGCATAAGCCGGTTCTCGAAGGGGTTCTTTACGTTATGTCCGTGCAGAAGCACTGGTGCAGACTCATATCAGATGATAAGAGCACCGCGGAACGCAGGGGGCATTTCCTGCTTGAGCGAAGCTGTCCGTTTGAGGCTTATGTTGTTCACCTGGAAGATGATGACAAGGCGCTCATCGACCATAGGATCGGAATAAACGCAGATTACGGAATAGAAGAAGTAACGTTCACACCTTTGGAATTCGCTCTGCTTTTCGACTATTACACCATATGGTGCAGCCATTGCCAAACGACTTTCAAGAGGAAGAAGATTCTCAGATGGATAAGAAAAGAACTTGAGTTCAAGTTCATAAAGTGAATCAACTGCTGTTATCATACGAAAATCAAATCGAGATTGATACAGGAGGTACTGTTATGTTAGGTGATATTTTAGTTGAGTTGTTTTGGTCGTTTATAGGAGAACCAATAGGTGAGCTTATTATAGGTCTCATACTGCTGGTAGTGTATGGAATATCAAAATCTATAAAGTGGATCGGTCATAAAATTGCAGCTGCTACTCGGTTTGCATCAGTGTCCATAATAAGCTTATTCAAAAATGATAAGACTGACAAAATTATGGAAGAACCGAATGTTGTTTCAGAATTGTCATCAGATTCAATCGATGATATGGCAGTTTCCGGGAAATATAATGATTGTCTTTGAACGTACAAACCGCCCTCCGTTTGGAGGGCGGTATTTGAATTTAAGGCAGGATACCGTATGTTCAGATTACTTGGATGTAGTTGCTGAAGACAGGATTTTCCATTCACCGCTGTCGTTTCTTGTAAGAGTATACTCCTTGCAGCATTCCTTTTCTGTTACGGTATCATCATCAGTTTTGACAACGATCATATTTCCGTTTATGGTATTAAAAGATATTGTCTCAGGATCAGACTTCATATTGTTGATCAAGCTGACATTCTGTGCTCCCCAGAAATGTGTATGGAAGCAGTTATAGCGCAGATAGAGGCTGCCATTGTACATAATATAGTTTGTAAGGTTCTTGTATGCGTTGTCAGTATTCTCTGCAGAATAGTCGGATTCGAGGTTGAATGAAAAACCTTCGGGATATTTGCTGAGATCTTCGCCGATAACATTGAAAAGGTCTGCTGATGAATCAATATACTTTGTATTCAGATAAGCCTTTATATCATCTGTATTGGAAAATCTGCTGTCTGTTACCTTAACATAGTATGCATACCATTCACCGTCGCTGGCATCATTGCTGTGAATTCCGAAACAGATTTTGTCGTTTTCATCATACTTAACGCCTATACCGTATTTTGCGTTGGAAACGTCCTTGAAGCCGTTCAGGAGCTCATTAACGATCTCTTCTGATTCTGCCTGTGAGGGCTTGCCATAATACTGAGTTCCATCAACTATATCGTCAACACGCCAGTCACTGAGTTCATTTACCCATACAAGGTGCATAGTCTGAGGTTCTGTTACACCTTCCCAGCCGAGATTCCAGTGAACAAGCATCTCGTTGTCGTTGATCTTTTCAGCTGTGGGCTCTGTTCTTATTCCTTCTAATCCGCAATTTGAAGCAACTCTGTAAAGCTCATTCTTATATGTGAAGAAGATGCCCTTTGTGAAATCGGAATATGTGAAGTCAGTGAAATCAGCTGTTACACTGTCGATCTTCTCTGTGAGATCAGGAATCTCTATATCATTCTTGATTCCGGGAGCCCAGAAAGCGTTGAGGTGTGCATTAATCGCATCAGCTGAACAGTATTCCTCGTCTGTTACCTTCCATGCGTCCACTTTATCAACTACTGAACCTTCAGGCAGCTTGAAGCTGACAGTATTCTCTTCATGCTTGACAGCACCCATTACTATCTTCCATAAGTATTCCTCATACTTATCCTTCCACTCATTAGCGAATGCGTCAAGGTCTTCGGGATTGCGTCTGTCAACAGCGGGTGCTGCTGTAATTACCTCAGGTGCTTTTGTTTCAATGACAGCAGCCATTGTAGTTGCAGCTGTTTCTGTTGCAGTTGATGTAATAGTTGTTGTTATGCGGCTTGTTGTTAAAGCTGTTGTTGTAGTCTGAATTGTAGTTGCAGTTGTTGATGTAGTGATTGCATCTGCTGCGGCTGCTGTGCCGGGCTTGCTGTTCTTACTCATATGCTTGCCGAGAGCAACGCTTCCGCCGATTCCTCCAGCAAGGAGAACGAATGCAGCTGCAACTGCGGCATACTTCTGCCAAGTATGACCGGTGTATCTGTCAACACCTTTTACCTCTTCGCCATTCTCGTTATTGTTATTGATATTTGAATTATACTTATTGATACTCATAGAAAACATCCTCTCTTTTTCAGATTTAGTAAGTTCGGGGATGCCGGCTGCGTTATGCTCCATATTCATCGCCCCTTGTTGATTGCTTTATTTTGTGATACGTATCATCGCTTTCATAATATACAATCGCGCACTGATTTTCAAATCAGACATAAAACTCAAAAAAATTTTTGAGCTTATAAATTTCGCTTTATAATTATAATAAGTATAGAAATTTTCAGAAAGCCAAGTAGGTAATGTTCGATGTTGATGCAGGTAAAAATTCAGGAGAGCCGTAAGGCTCTCCTTTTTTATTATAGGTATCATTGGAACAGTTTTAAATCTAATAGTATTACAAAAGTAATTTCTGAACCTTATTAAACCAACAAATATCGAGATTGTGTCGGTTATACAACATGGTGCCCGACAACTTGTTGTTGTCAATCCCACAGGTTGTTGGTATAATGTAATAGTCTAATAAAGTGAAAGAAGGAAATATCTTGAAAAAAATCTCAGAGATCATTGTACGTAAAAGGAAAATAGTGTTTATTGTTTACGCGTTAGCTGCCGTTTTGTGCGCAGTTGGCATATTCAAATGCACTATAAACTATGATATGTCAAAATACCTGCCGGATAATTCATCGGTAAAGGAAGGCATGGAGATAATGTCTGATGAATTCGGTGACAGCTCCGCCATAACTGTAATGTTTGATGACTTGAATGAAACAGAACAGCTTCAGCGACAGGAAGAGCTTTCAAAAATAGACAACGTACAATCTGTTGTCTATATGCAGAATGATGAGACATATCAGAAAGATGGTCATTCAAAGTATATGGTAAATATATCCGCTGACACATATTCAAAAGCTTCACGAGAAGTCCTCAATGAAATAAAGGATAAATACGGTGATGACGCTTATGTGAGCGGAGCAGTAGTTGACAATGACAAAATGGTCGATTCTCTTGTCGGTGACTTGCCTGTAATTGCAGTTATAGCAGTCGTTATCATATTCACCATATTATTTATCCTGTGCGACTCATGGGCTGAACCGTTTATATTCATGGGTTGTATTGGAGCTGCGATACTGCTGAATATGGGAACGAATGCACTGTTGCCTTCAATATCGTTTATGACATTTTCAGTAGGCGCTCTGCTTCAGCTTGGTCTCTCTATGGATTACTCGATAATGCTGATGAACCGGTATGCGCAGGAGAAAAAGAAGTATGCTTCTCATGAAGAAGCGATGATAAACGCTCTGACAAATTCCTTTGCGCCGATTTCAGGAAGCTCAGTAACTACAATTGTCGGACTTCTTGCCCTTGTATTTATGAAATTCAAGATAGGTCAGGATATGGGTGTAGTTCTTGCGAAAGGCGTATTTCTCAGCCTTGTCTGCATATTCACTCTTCTGCCCGGAGTTATCGTTTCACTTGACAAGCTTATTGAAAAGAGCAGAAAAAAGTCACTGAATATTCCAATGAGACGCGTCATGAGATTTGTTACAAAGGCTGGTGCGGTTATCCTGCCCGCAGCGATCATATTAGCTTGTGCATCTTATGTAAGCAAGGACGATGTTAAGGTTGGTTTCCTTAAGATGTTTGACAACAAGGATCAGACATATATCGAGGAGTGCTTTGGACTTGACAATCAGACTGTTCTACTTTATAAGAACACCGAAGATCCCGAGAATATCAGAACTTACATAGAATGGCTTGAACAGCGCGATGATGTGAATTCGGTACAGGATTACTCCAATACTCTCGGCGTAAGCTGTTCTCCTGCTGAAATAGCCGCACAGTTCGGCTTTGAAAAAGAAAAGGCTGAAATGATGTTCAAAATGGCAGGCAAAGATACTATGACGTCTTCTGAATTCCTCAGTACTGCCTGCGAAGCACTCAGTCATGCTGGAGGCAGCGAAGAACAGATCGCACAGCTTAAAGCAGCACAGGCGGTCATAGAAGAAAACAGCCGTCAGATGCTTGGCAGGGATTATAACAGAATGGTTATCTCTATAAGACATGAGTCAGAAGGTGATAGTTCGTTCAATGCTATCGGCGAACTCATAGACAAAGCTGATGAAAACTTGAGTGAGGACTACTATTATGTCGGTGATTCAGTAATGGGTAAGGAGATGAATGACGGCTTTAAAAAGGAACTCAACTTCGTAACATTACTTACTATCATTGCAATATTTGTAGTTGTACTGCTTACTTTCAGATCAGTTCTCAGTTCTGCTATTCTTGTTATTGTTATCCAGTCAGCTGTATATATAACAACATCGTTTACCGTACAGATCGGATTTACTGTAAATTATATAGCACTTATCCTTGTACAGTGCATACTTATGGGTGCAACTATCGACTATGGTATTCTCTTTACCTGCAACTATATGGAGGAACGCAAGAGCAAGGACAAAAAGCAGGCGGTAGGCGATGCAATGAACCGCTCGATAAAAACTATCCTCACTTCCTCACTTATACTAATGGGATGCTGCCTTACAACAGGTCTGCTTATGACACAAAAGGCTATTTCGCAGACAACTACCATGATAGCAGTAGGAACGGCAATATCAGTATTTATGGTAGTATTTGTTCTCCCTGTGATTCTGTATTTTACTGATAAACTTGCTATAAAACAATTCGGGAAAAAGAAGTGATTCTTATTGACAATTCTCTGATCTCAACGTATAATCTACTTAGGAGGCAATGAGATGAATATTAAGGATAATCAACGCACTAAAATCACAAAGCGGCTTTTCCGTGAGAGCCTTATAAAACTGCTTGAAAAGAATACTTTATCGGAGATAACAGTAAGTCAGCTATGTAACGAGGCTGAACTCAATCGCTCAACTTTCTACAAGTATTACGGGAATATACGAGATATTTACGAAGAGATCGAACAGTCTGTCATCGAAGCAAGTTACACTTGTATTGCCGGAGTGAATGTACATGATGAGGATTCTATAATCAAGCATATAGAGGATCTGTTGCTGCATATCAACGAACATTCTGATATTTACAAATTATTGTTTAATAACAGTGCAGATGGAGAATTTCCGTATAAGCTTATCGAAGGAACAGTCGGCTCCATTGCAAGTACCCATAGGATTTCACCTGATGGTGCTCAGAAATATGCTGAATACTGTTCGCTGTTCGTGGTGACCGGAGCTTTCTCGGTTATACGGCAATGGCTGAATGACGGTATGAAAGAATCCGCTCATGAACTTGCCAAATTGATATTCTATATTGCATTAGGAAAAATAAATTTTGTAATATAATGCTTGGAGAGAACTGTTCTAACCCTATCTGTTGCAATTTATATACCGCATAGACTCAGAAATCAAAAACATCCCCCGGATATATTCCGAGGGATGTTTTTTTCATATTACTGCGCTGAACGCCACTTTTCATTTTTCTTCTTTTTCTATGCGTTCTATGCGGTCATAGGCAGCCTGTGTATCATCCATAGTGAAATCCGGTGAATCGAATACGTAATCATCAAGTGTGATTGTTGCTTTGGAATACTGGGTTTCGCCCATATATGAGATCAGCTGACCGTTCGGAGCGAAAACAAGCGTCATGTTGAAAACTATTTCCTTCCCGTCGTAATTCGGTTCTGAGGTATGTATCGTTATCTCCTGATTGCCGTTCACATCTCTTGTTTCGAGCGTATAGGTCGTATTCCAATAGTACATCTGCTACATCAAAACTTCCGTCAGCATTCACGTCGCCTTTGATGTTTTCATCTGAAATGCTGGAATCAGTTATAGATCCGGCATAAACTGTTTGCTGAGTCTGAGAGTTGAAATTCAGCGCTCCAAATGTCATCGAAAAGGCCATGAGCCCTGTTAGAATACAGGCTGTCCCCTTGATTATTTTGTTTTCCATTTCATTAACCTCCTATTATTTTTCCATTATAATTTATTATACACTATTTATTACTCTTTAAAAATAGCATTTTGAACAATAATACTTACAATTTCAAGTATGTTACAGATACAGTTCTGTTGATTCAGCTGAAAGTATTGAATCGCCAGACAATCGTGCAGGTATCTCGCTCTCACTGACAGAAAAAGCGGCTGTACACAGTTTCAACAATCAAATAAATCTTATCTGCCGTCTCAGGAGAAACATAGTCTTCCGAGTGCAAGGATAAAATGAGGAGAATACCTGCTTTCGCATACAGATACAGCTGCTTCAGAAATATAAGCGTTCGGTAAAAACGAGAGTTTAGTTCAAATTGTAAGTATTATTGTGCAAAATGTTATTTCAAAAGAAAAATAAATAGTGTATAATATAAGATGGATAAAACTCACAGGAGGTAGATATATATGAAAAAAATAGTATCCGCATTGATAGCTGCTGCAATGTCTTTTACTTCACTGACTGTCTTGCCCCCGGAGGCGGATGATCAGAAATACTACGCCGCTGATGCAAAAGCAGCATATGTTGACAACCTGCCTGAGGTAATGTCTGACGCAGCGGCACTCCCGAACCCTCTCATTAGTCGTGACGTACCTGCTTATTCAGGCAGTTCAGGCAGCCCATCATACGCCAATGACGACAAGTATTACACGTTCTGGAGTTCAACTCCCGAGGACTATATTGCCTATGATCTGTCATCAGTTCCTGCATCACAACGCAAAAAAGTTCTTGCAGTATGGTATACACTCAGTACCTATGACAACATCGGTGTTTATGTAAGCAAGTCAAACGAACCTGTCGATTACACTATCGAAGTCAACAAAGCCCCCGGTGGAAGCTATCCCTCATCAGGCTGGGAGGTCGCTGAAAAAGTCTCGGGAAACACTTTCGGTTCCCGTCAGCATGTTTTGGATATGGAGGGCTTTAACTGGATAAGGCTGAATGTAACAAAATCAAGCGGCAGCGGTATTTCTATAAATCTTGACATCCACGATGTGTCTCAGGGAGTTTTCGACAGCTGGATATTCTTCGGAGATTCCATAACCGCAGGCGGTATGGTCAATGCTTACGGAACAAGCTGTTCAAACTATGTGAATCAGATCGACAGCAGATACTTCCCGGCACAGGAAAACGGCGGTATCGGCGGAATCACAAGTACCGATGGCAGAAACAATATCGACAAGTGGCTGAGCGCAACACCTGCACATTTCGTGAGTATTGCCTACGGTACGAACGACTGCTGGGGAAATCCCGATAATACACAGAAATACTATGACAATACAAAGTATATGATCGACGCTATCCTCAAAGCAGGAAAAATCCCTGTGCTTCCGAAGATACCTTACTCGACAAATCCTGATGTAGGCCCGAATACAGGTTACTACAACGCAATGATCGACAAGCTGTACAGTGAATACGGCGATAAGCTGGTACATGGCCCCGACTTTAATGAGTTCTTCAAGGAGAACACATGGGGACTCAGCGGTGACGGAGTTCATCCCAATTCCGAGGGCTATGAAGCAATGAAAAAACTGTGGGCTGAAACTATTTACAAAAATGTGTACACCAACGCTCAGTTTGCAGCTGAGCCTGTTATCACTTCAGTAAAAGGCGATGTGAACGGTGACGGAGAATTTAATATTGCAGACCTTGTGAATATGCAAAAATGGCTTCTCGGTACTCCTGATTCTGTACTTGCCAATGGCAAAGCAGGTGAACTTACCGGTGACGGTAAGCTGAATGTATTTGATCTCATAAAAATGCGCAGAATGCTGTTCACAGGATCGGCTGCTGACTAAGTTCCTCAAGATGAATTCGGATCAGTTTATAAAACTGAGAATGCAGGAATATCAGTAATCAGCCCGGTCAGCGGCGGCAATGCTGGCGGGACTGATGCTTATAAAAAATTAGATGAAATTCAAGCACCATTCTGCTATACTTTTCATTTGCAGATTGTCGTAATTCTTACTTTGTATCAATTCTTTTCAGGCAGATCCTTGATCTGCCTTTTTCTGATAAATTCTATCAGGAGTATGCTCTCATTTTTTTAATCATATATGGCGGATTCATCACGTTTGTTGAGCAGACTGATTATTGATGCATCATCCATATATTTAGCCTCCTTTTCGTATTTTTGAGGTCCTCTGTATATATAGACAGATTTATCCGAGGGGATATTTCACTTTTCAAAAATTTTTTTCAACTTACCATATTATTATATCATAAAACGGTGTTTTGTAAATATCAGTTTGAACTGTAAAAGAAAAAGTCGGGATTTTAGCCTTGGCGATCTTGTGTGAGCATAAAAATCCCCGCATCGCTGCGGGGATAAAATATCAATCAAACAATGCTTCGTAATACTCAGGAGTTCTTTCAGGAAGACAGGTCGTAATGTATATCCAGCACATCAGCTCGTCATCAAGCTTTTTTGCATACAGGCAATCAAATGAAGATTCATCGTAGTGAACTATTTTTCTGGTGAATTCACCCTTTCCGAGCTTGACCTTCCTGCTGTCTTCCCAGCTGGTCTCTTTTCCTTCTTCCTTAAACAGTCCATCCTCCCAGTCCTTATAGGATTCAAGGACATATTCCTCGGAAACGTCCTCAACTCCGGGGAAGCCTATATCGGTATTGGCATAAAAGATATATATTGCTTCTTTGGCATTCCCAAAACAAGCATCCTGAACTCTGGATCTTTCCCGGATCAGATCATCTTCATCCGTGATTCCTTCCATGTATTCCAGCTTTTCTTCGTATGACTCAGTGAAATGATTAAGATTTCCTGGAACATTTATCTTTAGTCCAGCATAGTCATTGACATATACATTGTCCTTGAAAAGTCCCTTGGTATAATTTGTGTCAACTACCGCAGGATCTTCAATTACATCTTCGGCAGGCACATCAAGCACAGTTTCAGGCTCTGTCTGAGGCTTGAAGCTCTCGCCATATGTGAGACCGTAGCCTTTTTCAAGCCAGCTCTTATCGGTACGTATCTGTTCAACTGAGCTATACCATGGCGACGGAAGCTTTCCTGTAAAGTCAGCACAGCCGCAGAGTACGTCGGATATGCCCTTGCCCTCTGAACCGGGGAGGTAGCACATTACAACGCTGTCCCAGTCAGCATAGTCGGCTTCATCAAGAATTACCTGTCTGCCAGCTAAGATACAGGCAACTGTGGGTTTGCCGAGTTCCTTAGCTTCTTTTATGGCTTTTTCGTTGTCTTCAAGTCCGAGAGTGCCGCAGAGCTCCATATCCTCGGTATCTCCATTCCACTCAGCATAAGGCTGTTCGCCCACGCAAAGAAGAACAACATCGGCTTCAGAAGCCTTTGCAGAGTCGGTTATGACTTCTATCTTATAATCCTTGGCATATCTCTCGAATGCTTCCTTGATAGTTGTTACGCCGGGAACATCCTTCTGATTAGGACCGTTCCAGTCCATTGTCCAGCCGCCGCACTGTGCCTGGCAGTTATCTGCCGCAGGACCTGATAAATATACTTTTGCGCCCTCTTTGAAAGGAAGGACATTATTATCGTTCTTGAGAAGAACAAGGCTCTCTTCTACAAGTTTCTCAGCTACCTTTCTGTATTCAAGAGAACCTGTCTCTTTCTGCTGAGTTTTAATGTTTTCACAGAGCGGATCATTAAACAGACCAGCGTCCTTCTTGACCTTGATTATTCTTGCAACTGCGTCATTTACGCGCTCTTCGGGAATATCACCGCTGTTGACGGCATCGACGATTATCTTCTTTGCTTCGTCGAATTTATCTGTCTCCATGAGCATATCAATTCCGGCGTTGACGCTCTTTATGACCTGTTCCTTGTAGGAAGCACCGGGTATATTCTGTATAGAACCCCAGTCGCTTACGATAAAGCCCTTGAAGCCCATTTCGTCTTTGAGCTTCATTATGTATTCCTTGTTTTCGTGCATCTTTACGCCGTTGAGTGAGGAATGGCTTATCATTATGGTCTGTACTCCGGCATCTATCTGTGCCTTGTATACTTTGAGAAGCTCCTCTATCTCATCGTCTGTAAGCTGTGCGTCACCGCGGTCGATGAGCATTTTGGTCTCGCCCTGTTCACCTGTGCCGTAAACGACATTTCCGTCACCGAAATAGTGCTTTGTGCAGGCGATAAGTCCGCCGTCGATGAGTCCCTGTGTGTAGGCTGTACTGAGTTTGGTGATAGTTTCAAGATCAGAGCCGTATGATTCGTAGGTTCTTCCCCAGCGCGGATCAACGGACTGAGCCACACATGGCGAGAAGTTCCACAACATATGGCAGAGCTTCGCTTCGTCTGCCGTAATGAGTCCAACCTGATAGGCGAGCTCTTCATCGTTGGCAGCGCCTTGTCCGATGTTGTGCGGGAAGTATACTGCGTTAAGGCAGTAGTTTACGCCGTGAACGTCATCCTGTCCATAGACATACGGGATACCGGCTTCTGAGTCAATGGCTGATTTCTGATAGCCGTCTACTGTTTTGCGCCATGAAGAAGAATCTATACAGCCGACTGTTGAAAGGATACTGCCGTAGTCGTTCTGCTTCATCTCCTCCTCAGTGACATTGTAAATGGCTGGCTGTACCATCTGGTCTGCCTTCTGCTCAAGCGTGAGCAGGCCGACTATCTCCTCAGGACTCATAGAGGCGTAGTTTTCATACTTAGCTCCATGGTCAACTCCGTTTAATTCTGATGCGGTCTCAGTCTCTGATGTTACGGACTCGGTGTTTGTTTCGGTAACTGCTGATGAATCTGAGGAACTGCTTTTTCCTCCACAGGACACTGATGTCACCAGCAGTGTCAGCGGCAGTAAAAGTGCAAGTGCTTTTTTCATTGTTTCTGCTCCTTTAGTAAGTTTATATTGATACGTGTGGATTAATTATAGAATTTTGATATATGTGTATATGTTATTATTATACTCTGTTTTTTTAAAATGTCAAGTTTGCATAAAACCATTTAGGAAGAGCAGTCATACGTTAGCTTCCTGATATAATATAATCAAAGAGATTACAAACTGATTAAAATTGCAGGAAATTCTTGACAAAGCGCAGGAGGTGGTATATAATGATTCCATATTCTACGAAAGGACGGTGAACAACATGAAAAATATCTTTAAATCACAGATGCCAAAACTTAATATTATTATAAAGCATGGAGTTTGCCCGAAGTGTACAGCCATGTGCTGATTTTTCACACATATGCAATTATCAAGCACTCCTGCGGGAGTGCTTTTTTATGTGCTCGGGCAGCTCGGAAAGGACGAAATATGATTGAATTAAACGGAAAGTACAGCTCCGCAAAGATATTCACAGACGTTGTCGACCAGAGTGCAATTTCTCAGATAATCGAACTTTGTAACCAGCCTATGAGCGCTGGTTCACAGATACGCATAATGCCTGACGTACACGCCGGTGCTGGTTGTACGATAGGTACGACTATGCACATCACAGACAAGGTTGTACCTAACCTCGTTGGTGTAGACATTGGCTGCGGAATGGAGACTGTAAAACTTAAAGAAAATCACATTGAATTACAGAAGCTTGACAAGCTCATCTATGAGAAGATCCCATCGGGATTTGCTATTCGCGACAAGGCGCACCGCTACAACGAGCAGATTGACCTCACCGATCTTTACTGCTATGAGCATATCAATCCAGTTCGTGCTGAGAGGAGCATAGGCACTCTCGGCGGAGGCAACCACTTCATTGAAGCAGACAAGGGCGAGGACGGCAGCATTTATATCGTTATACATTCTGGTTCGCGTCATCTTGGCGTTGAAACTGCAAAATACTATCAGGAAGAGGCTTACAAGCGACTCAACGGAAGCTCAAAGAAGGACATTGACGCTCTCATAGAGCGTATGAAGTCAGAGGGACGTGATAAGCAGATTCAGTCTGAAATAACAAAGCTTAAAAATACTAAGTTTACTGATGTCCCCAAGCACCTTGCGTACTGCGAGGGTGAGCTTTTTGAGCAGTATATTCACGATATGAAGATAGTTCAACAGTTTGCAATTCTCAACCGTCAGGCAATGATGGATGAGATAATCAAGGGTATGCATCTCCACGTTGAGGAGCAGTTTACAACTATCCATAATTACATTGACACAGATACTATGATACTCCGTAAGGGAGCCGTGTCTGCACAGGCAGGGGAGAAGCTGCTTATACCTATAAATATGCGTGATGGCAGCCTTATTTGCACAGGTAAGGGAAATTCTGACTGGAACTGTTCCGCACCTCACGGCGCAGGACGTCTTATGTCGCGTTCACAGGCAAAGGAAAGCTTCACAGTGTCGGAGTTCAAGAAGCAGATGAACGGTATCTACACCACATCGGTAAATGCTCAGACACTTGACGAGTGTCCTATGGCATACAAGTCCATTGAGGATATTGTCGGTAATATTTGCGATACCGTTGAGATAAACGAAATAATTAAGCCTATCTACAATTTCAAGGCAGGTGAGGAATAATGGAGAAATTCGTATCTTTTGAGAAAATGAGCAAGAAGGAGCAAAAAAAGCTCAACTCCGCACAGCGCCGCGACTGGAACGGTATCAATCCTGTCACCCGTATCACTCAGGAAAACAAAAAGGCGTACAAGCGTAATCCCAAGCACCGTAATTCACTTTACGCAGAATAAGTAACAGCCCTCATTTGAGGGCTGTTTTTTATATCAGGTTAATTTTGAAAGGTTACACCTGCAATGTATGGTGCAATTTATATATCTCATAGGCTTATGTTATTGAGCGTATTAAGGAAAGCATTAAAACTGTTATTGCTTATTTTATCAGTCAAAAAACAAGTTAGGCAAATAATGAATGATTATATAATAAAAAGATCTAGTGTAAGTTTTACGCTTAAATTTGCTCTTAGTGTTTGCTTCATGGAGTTAATCTAGCTTGACTTTGTATTGTTAACATTGATAACTAATCAGATCTTAGTGTCAGATAAGTAGTTTATTCTATATTCGATGTTGCTGCTTTTTGGAATGAAATAGCGAAATATCCGGCATTATAAAAAAGTTAGAAGGGGAAGGGCAAAGTTGCGTAAAAGTAACTTTGGTTGTTATAATATATAATATTAACGCTGCTTAGTGGACAACAGAATGTGTATAGCTGAAAAAGATAACAAATGGTTGACAACTCGGAGGAAAGCTAATATAATGAATACAAGTTGCAACTTAATTTAGCTAATATTAGTCACAAACACAACAATTAACGATTATGGATTTAATAATTCGACGTAAAACTAATTATGGATTAATGGAGGAATGAAAATGAAATTCAATACTAAAAAACTTCTTTCAGTTACTTCTTCACTTCTCATTGCAGCTCAGCAGTGCTTTATCGCAATGCCTGCCGGAGCAGTAGATGCTCCCAGTGAAGCTGAGACATATGCACAGCAGATCGGTCTTGAGCTCAACAGCAGCGATGCAGAGGGAGCTCTTTCTGACCTTATAGATATCAATGATTCTGATCTTACAGTAGCAATTGATGATAATAACAATGTTACACAGATCAATGGCCTTCTTTCAGATGAGACAGTTGATAACAGCAATGATGCCAAGGCTATCATCGCTAAGGCTTCTGAACTCCTCGGTATTGACAATGTCAACCGTGAGATTCGTCTCAATGACGTTTCCGAGAGCGAATACAACAGAATCTATACATTCAAGCAGTTCTATCAGGGACTTGAAATGATAAACTCTTACATTAAGGTAGTAGTTGACAAGGAAACAGGCGAAGCTGATTTCCTCAACAGCTCGGTTGTATCCGATTTCTCAATTGATACTACACCTGCTATTACAGCACAGCAGGCTATCGACGCAGTTGTTGCTAAGTTCGGTCAGACAAATGTGTCTTCACATAAGTTAGCTATATATTCTAAGGATAACGAGACATTCAAGCTCGCTTGGGAGATCAAGAGTGATCTTTTCGGCGGTACATTCCAGTATGTTGATGCTACAAACGGTGAGATCCTGAATGATGATATGATTATGAATGATACTGCATATAGTGATACTATCACCTATAATAACGTACTTATGTCCAATAAGAAGAGAATACTTCCTGCAAATCAGTACTCTTTTACTATTGATGTATCTCGTCAGAATAATATTTACAAGCTTTATGATATATACAGAAAGGTCAGAGTTGTCAGAGACAAGTCTTTCATTCGCAATGGAAGCAACTGGGCTCAGATGAATGATAGCACAACAGTCAAGTCATACAATGACCAGTTTAACAGCAATGATTCTGATCAGATTGCAGTTGCAACTTATTACAACGTTCAGAAGACATTTGATTTCTATAAGAATACCTTCGATGGTTTTATGGGCTATGATGGTAAAGGTTCAACACTAAATGTGATTTCTGAATACAAGGATATCGGGAACACCAGAATGGATAACGCTTGGAGTTACGGCTCTTACATTGCCTTTGGAGAAGGTGATGGAAAGAAAACACGTTCATATGGCAGTGCACTTGATATTGTTGCTCACGAGTATACTCACTGTGTAACCTGGAATAAGGTATACTGGGGCAACGATGGTGAAGCAGGCGCTATGAATGAAGGTTATAGCGACGTCATGGGCTCGTATTGCGAGATCATCAACGGTTGTGCTACGCCTGAGCGTAAGTGGATTCATGGTACGGATCATATCGTTTGCAGTTACTCTGATCTTCCTTATTATCTGCAACCGAGAGATGGGCATATCAGAGAAACATATGACGGTACTACAGTTGAGAGCCATGAGGATTCAAAAATCATTCACGGTATTGCTTACTGGATGGATTATCTCGGAATAGATGCAACGACCGGTGCAAAGATTTGGTTCAATGCACTTGATTATCTTCCCACGGGATATACTGCTGCAACTTTCAAGAGCCTTAGAACTGCTATGGTCAAGGCTACCCAGAAGGTAGTGAAAAACAAAGCGCAGAGTGAATACGTATTAAAGGTTAAGACAGCATTTAATAGAGCGCGTATTTATGATGACAATGAAATCATAGGTGATATCCTTAACGATGGACAGCTTGACGTGTTTGATCTCACTCTTCTCAAGCAGGCTGTTCTTGGTAACAGGACACTTACACCGGCTGAAAGAGCTCAGGCAGACCTTAACTTTGATGGTAAGGTAAATGCCGCTGATGTTACTCTT
>JAEEGL015679107.1_pt1 | contig 47071 bp, 44 predicted proteins | sample 9134231 | NCBI WGS metagenome assembly JAEEGL01 (sample SAMN16246548, study PRJNA631951) | gut metagenome | biome: gut microbiome; feature: rumen; material: fiber-attached | host: Bos | place: Iran: Karaj | collected 2018-10
GCAGATGCTTCCTGGAATGAATACCCCGCTCTAATCTTTGAAATAGCACTGGCTGTATAGAGAATCGGAAACTGGGATATATGGAAAAGATATCTCGCTTCATCCGTGAACTCGTCCCAAACGGAGGTATATCCACAGTCATCAATAATAGCCTTCACATTCTCAGGAAGGTCTTCCCCCGAAGTCATCATCACAGTTGCTCCGCCCATGGATACACCATGAAGTACGATCTCCGCCTGCGGATCCAGATCGAGGACATAATCTATCCAGAGCTTTACGTCTTCTTTATCAAGCCAGCCCATTCCAATGAGTTTTCCTTCACTGCCCCCATGGGAACGCATGTCCGGAGTCAGGATATTGTAACCTTTCTCTGCATAGTATCTGGCATAGGAGTACATGTGCTGGCGCTTTCCTGTATAACCATGGATTGCAATGAGCCATTTATGGCTATTTGAATCTGTATTGAAGATGTCTCCTACAAGATCCAGACCATCACCTGACTTAATGGAAACCACTGTCTTTTTTGCAGAATCCACCCATTCATCTGTGAGTTTACTGATTGTTTCCCACACTTTGTTCACAGTGTTCTGCGTGTCTTCTGTAGTAGTCGGTGTTGGAGCCACGGCCACACCTGATGCTGATGCCCTCGAAAGAGCAAATGATACCAGGTAGTTACCGGCAAACAGATCTAGTGCCACCAGTGCAACTACAGTAATTATCACAATCCTTTTTATTATGGTGCTACGTTTTGATTTCTTACTCATTTACCTATACTCCTATGTGCGTACATCAGCTCTCAGAGAAGATCTTTGATGCATGCCTCAACATCTGCCACATCAGCTGTAGGCTCGAAGCGTGCAACCACGTTACCTTCCCGGTCTACTACAAACTTGGTAAAGTTCCACTTAATATCAGGCTTCTTGTCCCAGTCAGGGTCAGCTTCAGCAAACATCTTTTCAAGTACTTCTCTGTACTGATGATCCTGGAAGCCTTCAAATCCCTTCTGAGCCTTGAGATATGTAAAAAGCGGAAGCTCATTCTCACCGTTTACATCAGCCTTTTTCATCTGTGGGAATGTTGTATTGTAATGGAGGGTGCAGAACTCATGAATCTCATCATCAGTTCCCGGAGCCTGACCGCCAAACTGGTTGCAGGGAATATCAAGAACCTCAAGCCCCTTATCATGATAGTTCTCATAGAGTTCCTCGATCGGCTTGTACTGAGGTGTAAATCCGCAGCCAGTAGCCGTGTTCACAACAAGGATTACCTTTCCCTTGTAATCAGCAAGATCTAGCTCTTCTCCGGTTCCTGTAGTTACTTTGTAATCGTAGATCATTCCTTTAGTCCTCCTTACTCAAAATAATCAGATATATTTCTTTGCAAATTTAACTGCTTCATCCCTGCCTCCATCAACAGCCTTACTCTTGAAGTACAGGGTATCGCTTTCAACAGGAATGCCCTTCTTTGAAAGTGCATTCTTTATAAGATCCAGTGCATGTTTTGACAGCCATGATGTTGAAAATACAACAGCCCTACCAACCATATCTGCAGACAGTGTCTTTAAATACTGCTTCAGGTTGTCATCAATGCCATAAGCATAAAGTGCTCCACCTATAAAAAGGACATCTGCCTTCTCAGAAATTGCTGCATCCTTGGAATCCACTGAAACAGCACTTACTCCTGCTGCTTTCGCAATATACTCTGCAACTTTCTTTGTGTTACCTGACCTTGAGTAGTACCTTACTGCTACGCTCATGACATCCTCCTTAGTTATATTTCTAATTTATATTTTGCTATATATAATTGTGCGCAATGTTAATTATAATACCATCCCTCAAAAAATCAAGCCCCCAACTTTATAAAATAGTTGAAGGCTAATCTTAATTCAGCCAAAAGAGCATTAGTATGTCCTACCCAAGATCACAGAGAATTATATAACTTACCAGTACGGATATCCAGCCAGTTAAGCTGGAATATTAGTTAGTCTCTCTGTGATAATCCCCTCATCGTTAACTCCAATGTTTCCATCTATGAATTTATACCCAAATTCAATATCATCCTTATTCTTTATGAAAGATTTTAATGAGGTGGCACGTGTATTGCCGCTTTTGACTTCTATAGGAATAACTTTCCCTTCTTTCTGGATAATGAAATCTAACTCTCTTTTGGTTGTCTCATTCTTGTAAAAATACAGAGAATATCCGTTTTTGTATAGGGCATCCGCTATGGCACACTCGAAAATGCCTCCCTTTGTGCTTCCGGAAAGTGTATTTTCAGCAATGTGCTGTTTTAGCGTGAAGTCCTTCATGGCAATAAGCAGGGAAAGATCTGTAGTATATGCCCTGAAGAAATCATCCCTTGCATAATCGTCAAGATCATATCGAACGTCTGTTACTACCTTGCATAGGCTGATAATATCGGCTCTGAGAAGCCACTCTATACTGGAATAGTATTTCTGTGCTCTTCCACCATGTTCTACTTCTTTATACTGGAACTTGTGATTTTCCTTTTCAAGGAGCTGCTTTGCAAGCGATAAGTAGCACTTCTCAGCCTTAACCTTCTCTTCTGCATTAGCATAATGGGCGATATCATACTGATATCCCTGTAATAGACTACGCTGAACTCTATCAACTTCCCTAAAATCTTTCGTTTCAAGATACTTCTTTACTGCTTCGGGCATTCCCCCTGTAGCAATATAATGCCTGTAATAGTTCATCATCTGATTATTAATTGCTTCCGGAACCACCTCTTTTTTATGAAGATAGCTGCGAAGAGTGTCAATCATGTCATCGGTAACTCCAAGTCCCCATAAAAACTCTTCAAAATCCATTCCATTCATTTTAATGTAGTCTACATACCCTACCGGATATGAGGATGCTCTTTTGTAATCAATCCCAAGCAATGATCCTGAAGCTATAACGTCGTATCTATTGTCTGTTGCCCAGAATTTCAGGGAAGTGATTGCTTCCTGACACTCCTGTATTTCATCTAAAAAGATCAAGCACTTTCCGGGAAGTATCTTCTTTTCCGGAAATCGGAACCGCATTGCCATTATCATTGCATCTACTGACAAATCTCCAGCAAAAATTTCTGCAGCAGATGGAAGCTCTTTGAAGTTAATCTCTATTACTTCATCATAGTTTTCTTCTGCAAATCTCTCAATCGAATATGTTTTTCCAACCTGCCTTGCCCCCTTGTACGATGAGGCATTTCCTATCTTTTAATGTGCTCCATTTTTTGAGTTTTTCAGATATCTTTCTTCTCATCACTACCCTCTATCAACATTTTGGAATGCAATTCAGTGTCTTATATCAACATTTTAGAATATTAAAATGTAGTTGTCATCAACATTTAGCTACTTATTCTTATCGCAAGTCGATGTTACTTCCCATCCGGTTACTTCTCTTATAACTGTGGTAGTTACTATTGGACTCCATCTGATATCAACTCTTGTCTCTGCCTTGCCTTCGTATTTATGAGCGGGACTACTGTATCTAACGCCATCACATATGTAATAGAAATTATTGAATGTTCTGGAGTAATTATGCTCATTGGCACTTCTGGAACTTACAGGATCAGCTGCCAGACCACACAGATCGTATCCAAACTCATATTCTTTTCCGTCTATGCCATGGAACTTATAATGGTACCAGTCTCCCTCTACATCCCAGTCCTGTCTCTTAAGAAGTTTATAAAATGAAGATATCGGAAGGTTACCATTGTAATCAGAATAAATCTCCTCTGACTCATCGGTCATTTCGCCATTAATAACTGCAAAATACTGCTTATTTCCGGATTCAAATCCATTGACCTTGCGTCTTTGTTCATATGAGAACCGGGAGTAAATATCAACAAGACCGTTCTCTATCGACCAGCATAGATAGCGATTTCTCAAAGTGTCCCGGTATTTATCGGATCCAAATCCCTCATAGCTGCTTTCACTGATATTTGCAATATGTTCCATCTCAAAAAGGGCCTGGTATATGAGCTCTTTAGGAACATTATCCACGTAACTGGAGGAGACTGTAATACCATCAATTCTCTCTGTATCAACAAATTTTCCTTCAACATGCATTAAAGGAATCATGTCAGTTCCAAAGCCATATTTTGCATATGCCTCTTTTATCTGTTCAAGTGCTGCTGCAGTGGCATCTATATCTTCCTCAAAAGAAAATACATCAATCTCAAATCCATGACCATTATAGTCTTTGTAGATACTTGACCTGTTTTCCGGAGGATATATGGCCTCAAAAAGACACTCTTTAAGGTCATTGTTCCAAAATATCGAAACACTGCCGATAGCACTTGTGCTTGAGTCCTCAAAAACATGAAATGTCAGCTCTTTGTCCAGGTTATACCGGTCCGTAGTAATTTCATAAACAGGAGTTTCGCCCTCTCCACTTATTTTCACAATGCTGCAGAACTCGGGATCAATTCCCAGTTTATCAAAGAGATGAAGCTCAACACTTTTTGCACCATATTGTTCTTCTATTTCACCGGCTCTACCCAGGCGCTTACAGCCTGCACATAGCACGGAAAGCGCTATACTGAGCAATACTATAGCAATTACTTTTTTCATGTATTATCCTTCGATCATCCTGAGTTGAAATGCATCTTCCTGCGTCTTTACAAGCATTTAGCAATACCGCCCCAAAATAGTGTTTTATAAAAAAACACACCCTAAAAAAGCTTAGGATGTGCTTATACTAAGTAGCGTTGTTAAAAACTTATAATCGTTGATGTCCGGCTCTGGCATCAGTTTTGTTATCATAAATTCCCAGTATCTCATATGAATAGTTTATGGTTGTAAAAATATTAAATATATAATCATTTTACCATTAAAATGCATAAAAATGAGATTTTAAAAGAACTGTAGCAAAGACATCTTTCTTTGCTACAGTTCATAATGCATCAGATTATTTATATTTCTTTATATCACTCAGGCTTCCGCCATTTGGTCTTGGCATTCCATTTGGATCTGGTAAAGGGGGGATAATGTCACCTGCTATGATGGTTCCAACGGCTGAATTCATATCGACTCCACCTGTGACTGCTTCAAGTGTTTTATTATCAATAATGCTCTCATTACTTAATCTCTTTAATGTGTTATCTGCCATATCTTATTACCTCCTTGTAACTATTTATACGTACTCATTTCTGTTGTGGCAATTAATTTTTGAGGCAAAGTTTTTTGTGTGATTTTAAAAGATTAATATAATCCATATATCAAAGTATAGTCTGGGAATTAACTAAATTCTATTAAATGGAAATAAATTTTTTAAATAAAAAAGATCTGAAATTCAGTTCCAGATCTTTAGCGTTTTTAGATTATCTGATATTTTTTCAAAGCCTTCCAGATGCCGTCATTTTCCAGGTAATCAGTGGTATGGTCGCAGATTTCTTTTACTATATCGGCGGACCTTCCCATTGCAATTGAAATACCTGCGGCCTCTAACATCTCCTTGTCATTGATGCTGTCTCCGATGGCCATAGTATCACTGACATCCGTATCAAGGAGTTTGCAGACCTCCTCAATGCCGGTTCCCTTGTTAAAGCCTCTGGGAACCATCTCAACCACAAACTCGTTGTGTCTCATATAATCATAGATATCTGACAGCTCATCAAAGCATTTTTCCCACTCTGAACCCTTAAGGTCGCAGGAAACCTTGTTGATCTGCCAGTTGTTCCAGTTATCGGTTATGCTTATGACTCTGGGGCCCATCTCATTCAGGATCTTGTCAACATACATATCCCCGAGGAAATCCTCTTTATCCAGATAAAGATATTCGGGCCCCTCTAAAATCGGTTTTAATGCATGCTTCCTTATGGACTGCATGGTACGAAGCGCATTTTCGCTACTTATGAGATTGTTGAAAAGAACCTTTCCCTCATATTCGATCATACAGCCACAGGCTGAGACAATTCCGTCAAAGCCAAGACTTAAGAGGTCTTGGTTCTGTACAAAAGCCCTGGATCTCCCAGTGTTGATAAAGCATCGGTGTCCGTTTCTTTTAGCTTCATCGATGGCCTTTCTGGTACTGTCGGGAATATAGTTCTTGTAATCCCACAGGGTTCCGTCTATATCAAAGAAAATCAGCATAATTTACTTATCTCCTATATTGTGTGTGAAAACATTATAAAAGCGGGATGGATGGGTCCATTCCCGCTTGGTTTAACATTAAAATCAAGAGGTATATGTTGAGTAGATGTCCACGTGATCGTAGATACATCTCCAGGAGCTCCAGGCGTCGGCTGTGACGCATACGTAGTGAGTTCCGTCGTTGGATATCTCATAGCTGGCTCCACAGCAGCCGGACTGATCCACAAAGCCTGTCTTGGCTCCGACTACATCGCCGTGGGTATCCTTATCCTCAATTCGTCTCAAAAACCAGTTGGATATCAGAAGTCCTTCCGGGTGCTGATCCGTAGGCGTCGTGGTATAGGTCCTGGCATTTAAGACCTCATGACACAGGGCGTTCTCTTCAGCCGCCTTCAGTATCATAGCCATATCTATAAGTGTACAGTAGTGATCCTGATCATAGACACCGATACAGTTGGTAAAATGCGCAGTATCTGAAAGGCCGAGCTCTTTAAGCTTGTCATTCATCATATCTACAAAGGCTTCCTGAGATCCCGCCACATACTCAGCAAGACACATGGCCGCATCTGCACCTGAGGGAAGTATGGTGCCATACAGAAGGTCCCTGATGGAAACCTCCTCTCCAACCTCAAAGCCCACCTGACTGCAATCATGGCTGTAAACGTAGTCGCCGATCTCCCTTGTCATTACAAAGGTGTTATCAATATCATCCAGATGCTCAACGGCAACAAGGAGAGTTAGTATCTTGGTCATGGATGCGGGATTGATCCTGACACTCCCCTCTTTGGAGGCTACAACCTTACCGGTGTCCAGATTGATCAGAAGTCCGTAGCTGCTCTGGACCTCTTCACTGGAAATATATGCTGTATCGTCATCCTCTGAGATCACATAGCCCTCAAAAAAGCTTGGGCTGTCATCGGACTTGGCCAGATAAGGGTTCTCCGGTTCTATTTCCACGTCTTCAACCACGGTGTCAACTATGGAAAGCTCCTCTGAAGCTACCTCCACAGGTTCCGGCTCCGATACAACCGGTGCCGGTTTGGTAAAGTGATGAACCAGCAGTACAATTACAATTATCACACCCAGTACTGATGCGCCAAAGATACCCAGGTGTGTGTATATCTCACGCTGGCGCCTTCTTCTATATTCGGAGGCAGAAAGACGACTTCCGTCCTTACGCCTGTAATTTGCTCTTTTTTCCAAAACTTCTTCCATCCCAACTAAAAAAAAATTAACGTCAATATATTACCATTTAGTGAGCCTTCTCATCAACTGCTTTCACAAAAGAATCATAAAAACTCAAAATATTGTATATGCACCAGGGGAAAGGTATAATTATTGTATGAATAACAATGAAGATAAGTACTATCAGGAACAGGATAAATTAAATACAGTTAAGATGAGAGCTGTTCTGGAGGAGCTACCCAGGTTCTGCAGACAGTTTTTCAGAGGGATAGAACCTACTACCTCTGCCAGGACCAGGCTTGGCTATGCTTATGATCTGAGGGTTTTCTTTGAGTACCTTCATTCGGAGAACCCGGTATTGGCCCGTAAGGAAATCAGGGACTACACTCTGGATGTGCTTGACAGCCTTGAAAGGGAGGACCTTGAGGAGTACCTGGAGTATCTCTCCCTCTATGAAAAAAGGGATAAGGAGATCACCAATGCTGAGCAGGGCAAAAAGCGCAAGATGTCCGCTCTTCGTTCCATGTACAACTATTTTTACAAGTCAGAGCTTATAAGTAAAAATACAGCAGAACTCATCAATATGCCAAAGCTTCATGACCATGAGATCATAAGGCTTGAGCCCAATGAAGTTGCAACTCTCCTGGATCAGGTTGAGGCCGGGGAAAAGCTCACCAAAGCCCAGCTTAAATATCATGAAAAGACAAGGCTACGGGACATGGCACTGCTATCCCTTTTGCTTGGAACCGGAATCCGAGTATCTGAATGTGTGGGAATTGATATTGACGACATAGACTTTGATACCAATGGCCTTAATGTCCACAGAAAGGGCGGCTATAACACCATTGTTTATTTCCCTGAGGAAGTCAGGACTGCTCTTTTGGACTATCTGGAGGAAAGAAAACAGATAATACCCTGTGAGGGAAATGAAAATGCATTCTTTTTGTCACTTCAGAATAAAAGGATCACTGTAAGAGCCGTTGAAAATCTGGTAAAAAAATATGCCAAAAATGTCACGACTCTCAAGAAGATAACTCCTCACAAGCTCCGCAGCACCTTTGGCACCAATCTTTATAAGGAATCCGGGGATATATATCTTGTGGCTGATGTTCTTGGCCATAAGGATGTAAATACCACCAGAAAGCATTATGCAGCCCAGGAGGATGAAAACAGACGAAGGGCCGCCAGAATGGTAAAACTCAGAGAAAAAAGAAATGATTGAGCTTATCTGGCTTTAACATAGGTCTTTTTGAAAAGAGCCTTCTCCACAATAAAGATATCATGGGGATCATCTACGCTTACTGCCAGGTAATCTCCTTTCTTGCCTATCATGTAGGTATCACTCTCCCAGTAAGGGAAAACTTTGGTAACCTTATCAAGCTTTTTGGCATAGACGTTTATGGCGCCGGTAGAGATACATCCCCTGGCCTTGGGCATCAGGGAAATTATCCTGCCGGTGTCTGCATTTTTGATGGTGGGATCGTAATCAAGGTTTAAGCTGAACTTCTTGTCGGTAAGGGTGTAGGAGCTTTTAAACTTCTCCTCGGATATCCCCGAAACATCACCTGTAATGCCAATAATAAGGACAGTATTGTCCTTGATCTCTATGTTGTCATCTCCCTTGAGTGTACGGACTATGGCCATACTGCCTGTAGGCACAAGGCTCTGGGGTCTTACGTAGCCCACAACACTGGGGGTCATATTGTATCTGGACATGGCTCCAAGATCAAGTCTGGCCTCTCTGGCATATATGATCTCAGAATTCTCAAAGTAATCATTCATCCGCTGCTTGATGATATTGTTGATGGAAAACCTGGAGGATTCATCATCAAGCTCCATATAGTCAGGATATCTCTTCTTTATCAGGTCGTTCTTCAGAAGGCCTCCGGCCTTTTCGATATGTCCTCCTCCGGATCCGATCCTGTCAGATATGAAGGAAGCCAGCTCATCAGCCCTGGTCTCCGGAACACAGCTCCTGATGGAGAACTTGACTCCAAAGGAAAGAACGCTGTAAACAATACAGATATCTACTGTATCAACTGCAACTATAAAGTCCCCTATGAGGCCCAGAATATTGGGATCACAGGGTTCACTCTTTAAAATGGCATAGTGATAATCCTTGTGATAATCAATGCCCAGCATCGCTACTCCTGCAATCCTGGCCTCCTTGAGAGTGAGGTTCATATTCTTAAGCCGCATGATCATGGCCTTGTCATAGTCAAGAGAATCTATCATATCGCGGTCTAAGGGGTGTGAAATCTCAGAAAAGGCGTTGGTATCGGAATAAAGTCCATAATACAGGGCTGTAGATACATTCTTATCAAGAAGCAGATCATCGTTGTCAATTCTTAAAAGATACCATATAACAGTGCATGAACTGCCAAGATTGCTGCGCACTTCATTGAGCCTTGGTAGATTGCATGAGACCTGGTGATGATCGATGACAGCCACCTCTTTGGCGTTAAATTTGCGGACATTGCCCTCTCCGTATTGACAGTCAGACATAAGCAGAAGGTCGGGTCTGGACTTCAGTGACGTGACATATTCAATCGGGATATGGAGCTGCTTGATAAGATAGACAAGATTACTCTTACTGATCTCAAAGTTACCTGAATAGACAAATCTTACCTTCTTTTTGTGGGATTTGAAGTATCTGTACAAAACGTACCCCGAACAGATGGCATCTGCATCGGGGTTGTCATGACACTGTATCACTATTGAATCATAGTCTAGTAAACTTGATAGCTTCATCTCTTTTCCTCGCTCCTTATATATTACAACAAGGAAGCCGGGAAAACCAAGCAATAAAGGCAGATTTATTTGAATTCTGTGGAATAATAAGGCATTATCAGGTTCTCTCCTGCCTTGAGGTTAGATGTGTCTGAAATTCTGTTGATGCTGCAGATCTCGGACATATATTCCCTGATGGATGAATAGTGCTCTTCAGAGTACTCCTCCTGTGCTAAAGACCAAAGGGTGTCACCGGCGTGAACGGTTACAGTCTTGTAATATTTGAAGGACGGTGTGAACTCGTCGGACTGGGCATCTGCCATTATTGAAGATGCGAACAGTATGGATACAAATATCAGAACTGCTGTAGCAAAGCCAAGAAGCATGATCTGACGCCTGAAGATACGCTGCCTTTTGAGTTTGTTGTTGCGAATGCGCACTTCACTCCTGCTGAAATATCTGGGATCATTGTAAAGACTTGCTGCGGCCATCATTGCATCACTCATATCCGTTCTCCTTACCCAAACAAATGTTGCGAACAACTGTTCTATAGTTATAATATCGAACATACTTTCTGTTGTCAATAGATTTTCGAACATATTTTCCGAACAAACATTTGCATAGTTCCTACATGTTGTGTTATACTCTTATAAAGAACTGTATTTTGTTATTTGAAAAAGGAGGAGTATTATATGGCTAAGGGCAAGATATCACCCAAGCAGCAGGAGATTCTTGAATATATCAAGGAGCAGACGCTTTCCCGCGGTTTCCCGCCGTCAGTAAGGGATATCTGTAAGGCGGTCAATCTCAAGTCCACTTCTTCTGTTCACTCTCATCTCGAGACTCTGGAAAAGAACGGATATATCAGACGCGATCCCACCAAACCCCGTGCCATTGAGATATGTGATGACGGCTTCAATATGGTCAGGACAGAGATCGTCAGCATCCCTGTTGTTGGTCAGGTAGCTGCAGGAATGCCCATCCTTGCCGAGGAGAATATAGATTCCTATATCCCGATTCCTGCGGAGATGTGCCCTAAGGGCTCAGATGCCTTTATCCTCAATGTAAAGGGTGATTCCATGATCAATGCAGGCATTTACAATGGGGACAAGCTTTTTGTTCAGGTATGCAACACAGCCAAAAATGGGGATCAGGTTGTTGCTCTTATAGATGACTCCGCTACAGTCAAGACCTTTTACAAGGAGAAGGGACACATAAGGCTGCAGCCTGAAAATGACACCATGGATCCCATAATAGTCGATGACTGTCAGATCCTTGGCAAGGTTTTTGGAGTTATGAGATTCTATTGATCAGTTTGCTTAAAAAAGCTGCCACACATAATCTGTGTGACAGCTTTTTTCTACTCTTCTACATTTACTTTGATCTTCTTTTGGATATTTCCTTCTGCTGTAGATAAATACAGATAGCAGGTTCCGGGAGATACTGCATTTATCACTCCCTTTGAGGTTACATTTGCTATATTCTTGTTGGAGCTCCTGTATGTGACCTCTTTATTTAATACATATTTTCCTGTTGTTTTGTAAAGCTTTGCACCTGCAGCTGTGGCAGTGTCTTCATAAGCTATGCAGCTGTAATCAAGAAGGGGCTTTAGGGTTATGCTCCTGCTTTTGCCGCTTAGCTTTAGCGTAGCTGTATAATCATAGCCTGCTATCGCAGCTTTATCAAGAACGACGGAGCCGCTCTTATCCTTCACAGGCGCAGCTATAGACAGACCTGTAACATGACTGTATATGGTTATGGTGCAGGTCGTGCTCTTACCAAAGGCGGTAGCCTTTATCTTGACTGTTCCGGGCTCTAAGGCCTTAATAGCCAGGGATTGTGCTTTAGCTGTGGTCAGTTCTTTTACCTGGCTGTAAGAAAGCTGAGAGAGGAAATTCTGTGTATCAGCAATACTTCTTTGCCCCTTCAGGACACCGGTGTCAGTAGACGAAAGCGCGATCCTGCCTGTTCCTGACACTGTCCATTTAACAGGCATTCCATTACCTTGGGCAGATGCCGGTACAGCTACAGTCAGAGCACTGAACTGATTGAAGGAGGATAAAGCTATGCTCTCCTCATTCACATAGGTGCTCATGCTCATTTTTGATTTATCCAGAATGAGCTTTTTGACAGGTTCATATACTGTTACGTCCACATAGGAATCTTGCCTGTTATCAGGGTTTTTGCCTGCTATTGTGGCATATATTCTGGTGCTTCCTGTCTTTAATCCGGTTACTTTTCCCAGGCTGTTTACTGTTGCCACCGATATGTCACTGCTGCGCCAGATCACAGACTGATTTCCTGCCTTAAACTGCCTCGAAGCATCGGCATAAACTTCCGCTTTTAGCCCTATGCTCTTTCCTTCAGCAACGGAGATGTCACTGACCTTTTTGCCGGCTGATAATATATCGCAGTAATTGGCTGCACTCGTGACTGTAACAGTAATATTCTTTTTCAGGACTTTCTTACTGCTGGTGCGGGTATTGCAGATGGCTGTTATTACAGCACTCTGATTGCCGTAGAAGTTCGTTGCCCTGGCCTTTACATTCACGTAGCCACCGTTTGAATAATCAGTAAACAGGGTGGTTGTCTCATTGCCTGAGCTGTCCACAAAGCAGATCACATCCTTATATCTGTCATCAACAGACCAGACAACCTGCTTGCTGTAGGGAGCTTCGGGCGTGAAGGTGGTTTCTATCATTTCTGTCTGTCCTCTTTCTATCACCAGCTTTGAAGGAGTGATGTTCATCTTACTGATGATAACATCTTCAATCCGGACTTTGCAGGTAAGGGTAATGTCTTTATCATGGCCGTAAGGCCTGAAGGTAGCTGTGACAGTTGCCGTTTCCGGCCTGACCACACCTGAGTCTGCTTCAAGTCTGCAATATGAGCCGTCATCTAAAGGTGTGATTTCAAGATTCTCAGAATCTGAGGTCCATTTTATCTGCCCCTTATCACTGAGCTTTTTGCCGATTTCAGTGCCTGTTACATATGACAGCTCCCTGTTTGCGGGGATTATATCGGCATGGATGGTCAGAGCTCTTCCGGGGCATATTGTCGCTGATTTGCTGCTTAAGGATGCCGATTTCATGGCAGAATATGCCATCAGGGTAACATCTTTGGGGGCTGCACTATCCGTGGTACTTGCAACTCTTACAGTGACCCGGCCTTCCTTATGGGCGGTAACTACACCCTTTTTGCTGACAGTAGCCACATCTTTGCCGCTTATCACTTCATAATTGAGCTCTTTGTTGACAGGCTGATCCTTGGAGCCGCCGTTAAAGGCAGTAATCAGCTGAAGGGACTGTCCGACAGCAAGTGCTGTGACATTTCCCCTGGTGGATACATTTAAAGAGCTGACTGGTGTGCCCACAGTTACAGTACATCTGGCGCTTTTGCCACTATTGACAGCTGTTGCGGTAATGACCGCAGTCCCTGTTTTACTTAGCGAACTGAAGGATACGGTATCATCGTCTACAGCTCTCAGTGTAAGAAGGTCTGTTCTGTCTGTAGTGAAATTAAAGCTGTCCCCTGCAGTGACAGGAATGAATGTGGATACAGACAGTTCGCCGGTCTGTCCCGTTCCTATCTTCACCGCAGTTTTGTCGAGGCTTATATCTGTAACAGGCTCAAAAACTGTGATCCTGCAGGCTGCCACAAGGCCGCCCTCGTCACTGGTAGCTGTAAGGAGCGTTGTTCCCGGGCTTTTTGCCGATATCTTACCGCCTGAAACCGTGGCAATTGCTGAATTGCCGCTGCTCCAGTAAACGGTTTTATTTGTTACCGTATCTTCATAAAGCTCTTTTGATGCTGTGCTCTTATCTGCCTTTGGAAGGAAATCTGCTGTCAGATAAAGGTTCTTTCCGGCTGCAAGGGAGAGGTCATAAAAGGTTCTGTTCTCACCTGTGTTGGAAATATCAATATTGAGACTGCTACCTTTTGCTGCATCTCCATACAAAGTTGTTGTGGGGATGGAGCTGCTGGATGCGATAAGTCTTATGCCATCTGTATTATCAATAAGCCTAAGCTCTGTTGGGCCATTGGTATCATATGTACCGTCATTGCTGACAAACACTCTGTGACTGGAACGGACAGAGCCATCTGCCCTGGAGACAGCATAGATAATGGCGGTTCCCTCCTGCCTTGCTGCAAAAGATGCCCCGGTATCCGAAGCTGACTTTATTTCAAGAATATTGTCATCAGTTACTTCCCATTTAATCCCGGCATCAGAAGCATCCTCCGGAAGGACCTGTGCCCTCAGCGTAACACTGTCACCAACCCTGCACCTGGTATCTGCGGCGGAACTTCCTGATTCGGTGGAAAGAACTATCTCTTTGGGATTTATCTGTGCTATGGTGATGGTCTTGCCGGCGCTTATGTTATTGCCGCAGGAAACCGTGATGGAGACTGTTCCGCTCTTTAGTGCTTTTACGCGGATCCTGCTCTGCTCCTGACTTACAGTGGCAGCTCCCGAGGGAAATACGCTGTAATTCATTTCAAAGGTCTGTTCAGCGGTTGCCGGCGATACAATTACATCAAGAATAAGCTCCTGACCCACACCTATTGAGTCTGCATCTGACAAAAGAGCTATGCCGCTTGCTTTTTCGCCACTGATGGAGGCGTAGATATCAAGATCTCCTGTCATATCAGAGGTGATCCCGGTTATTTTTTTGGTTAAGCCCTCATCCAAAAACCACCCAAGAAAATCATGCATTGCAGGAACTTCAGGCGGAAACAGTTCGTATTCCCTGCCTGAATAATAACTATCGGGATTAAGCGGATTCTGAACAGCGTCCCCAAGGTGATAGGTTATCTTGTAGGGGGCGACTACTGTAACCTGAGTTGTCACATAGGTATAGTCATAGATGGTCCTGATCTTGATCTTGGAGGAACCAAAGGAAGTGCCCTTAAACTCGGTAATGGCGCAGGAATATTTATCAGAACCGTCAGAGGCTTTGGTCAGCAGAAGCTTATCATCCTTGTAAAACTCATAGGAGGTTGCTCCCTTTATGGCATCAAAGGTAAACGTAATAACATTGTCATTACTTACCTCGTAATTAAAATATTCACTGTTCGGTGTTACATATACATTTCTTGTATAGGAGACGCCCTCAACGGTTGCTGTAACCGCCACGACTCCCGGCTTTTGCAGCCTGCCTCTTATTCTCTTTTCGGAGACCTTTGTGATAAGCGAACTGCTTAGGATGCTTTCATCGGAGAAGGTCCATTTTATCTCTTCTTTAAGGCTGTAGTCCGAAGGTGTTGTGGAAACAGTCAGATTCACATCTGCTCCTGCCAGAGCTGTTCCGGTGGAGCTTGAAGCAGTTATATAAATGGACAAAAGCTTTGGAGATACGGTGACCTCCAGTGAGGCTGATTTTCCTCCTACCTGAGTCGTTGCAGTGATAATGGCCTTGCCGGAGGCTACTCCTGTTATCCTGCCGTTACTTACTGTGGCTACGGATTCATTGGAAGATGACCAGTCCAGTTTTTTGTTGGAGGCATTTATGGGAAGGACCTCAGCATTGACCTTAAAGCTCTCTTCTATGCCTATTTCCAGTTTGTTGCCTGATACGTTCTTAAAGCTTATGGATGCAGGGGCAACCTCACCGGCTGAAGAGGTGTTGTCGGTAAAGGCTTTGATGCAGTTGTTGCCTTCATCATAACCTTCCTGCCATGCAGACTTCCCGGAGTATACGTAAAAGGACTGACCGGGGGCGTTGTCATAGTAAAAGACATTGCCGTTTACTCTCACATTTCGCTCTTTGCCAATGAAGAAGCTTGATCCGCCGGTATTCTCCACTACAACAGAGAAGGTATCGCCGCTTTCTACATAGACGTCTTCTGTCAGGTCAATGGTATAGTAACCTGCATAAGAGGTTGTGCCTGTTTTTTGCGCGCAAAGGTCACCACTCTCAGGGTCTGAACTGTCTAAAAGCCCTGTATAAACGCTGACCCGATAGTTCAGGTTGGAGGATGCGGTATAGAAGCTGACAGCCTTGATAAGCTCTGCATCTGCTCCTGATTTTGCCTTAAAAACATTGGCTGCTTTGGATACTCCCCTGACAGCCGGGGAAAGAGATGTATCATACTGATAGTTGTTGTCATAATTGTCTGCCCTGGCAAAATCAGCTGCAAAGGCAGTATCACCAAGAGAACCCTCATAATAGGACATCCAGAAATACCCGGTATAGTTCTCCTGGGGTGAAGATCCTGTATACCAGCTGTTGCGCACACGCCATGCTCCGTTTCCGGGAGGAGCTATGGAAAAATTGTCTTTCGAATAATCATCGTCCCAGCCTACTATGGCTACAGCGTGATTCTGAATGTCAGAGGAAGGATTGTAATATGAGTTTGTGTCCTTGTTGTAGAAGCTTGCTGAGGTGGCACCTGATGTGGAATTGACGGCATACATGGAAACTGCCACGGCGCCGTAGGTAGAAATAAGATATTTGACCGGGTCCAGATCATCTGCAGAGATGGGCTGAACAAAATAGTTCTCCACATGGGCAGCATCGTCAAAGGCAATGTAATCGGAAAGACCGTTGGAATTGCAGTCTCTGGCCTGAGACTTGTAATTGGCTACAGATTCATCACTGACTCCGTTCCACCTGGCATAGGTATTGAGACCAAATTCCGTGTTGCCGCCCCAATCCAGAACTCCGGGCACTTTTTCAGGCTGTTTGAAGGACCCGAAATTGCTCAGAGGATCGTCTACCCAATGATATGTAAAATATGATAAATGAAGCTCAGAAAGATCACAGGAGGAAACTACTCCCTTTTTCATGAGATTGATCTCAGCCAGAGCATCGGTGGCAAAGGCCCAGCAGGCTCCATAGGGGCTCTGATCCCTCAAAGGGGGGAGACTATCGGTGGTATACTTTGATGGCAAAGTGCTGCCAAAAAGAGAGGTGTCAAAAGAGCCGTCGGATACGCTCTCCACCTGATAGCCTGCATCATCATTAAAATATCCTGTGGGAAATTCAGTATAGAAATCTTCGGGAAGTTCAGAAAGATCTTCCTCTGTGTCTGTGACGCCAAACAGATCTGCAGCATAAGGATCTTCTGCAAGATCGTCCTTAGCAAAATCTTCTTCGGCTATAATCTCTACCTGCTCTTCCTCTTCTAAAGCAGTGTCATCCTGCAAAGGAAAAGCAGTATCATCATCTGTTGAAGTGTCACTTTCATCAGTGGCATTTTCAATAGGCGCACCTTCATCAGACTCACCGGCAGGTGGGTCCTGAAGCTGCGCCTTTGTATCGTCCAAGGCTGTATTTTCTGCAATAGCCTCATTTACATCAGCTGTTGCAAAAACTGAAGTGCTGCTGTTAAAAATAAGCATTAATGACAGCAGCAGCCCTAAAGCCCTTTTTGTCATAGAAATCCTCATTCGGAAAGAGTGGATGCGTCAATCTGTTTGCCGTCTCTCCAGATTCTCTCCAGATCATAAAATACGCGCATATCACTGTTGAATACATGAACAATGATATCGCCGAAATCAAGCAGTATCCAGTTGGCTGCATCGTACCCTTCGACATTTTTAGTCATAAATCCGGCTCTTCCAAGCTTCTCCTGGACGTTGTCAGCCAGGGCCTGAACCTGATTCCTGTTGGTACCTGCAGCTATTATAAAGAAATCTCCAAGGGTTGAGATGCTGCTGATGTCGATAACACGTACATCCTCACCCTTCCTGTCTTCAAGGGCATCTACTGCCATTGCTGCCATTTTCTTTGATGTTTCAAAATCTGACATAAATACCTCTTTCGTAAAAAATCTCTATAATCTTATATCGTCATGAATAGTACTTTTTGTAATACTCATAGGCCACCATGGTGGCTTCATCAATCTCTTTGCCAATGGCACGAAGGTAAACCACGGAATCATGGAGAATATGAGCCAGAGCCCTGTCTATGTCTGAGAAGGCCTCTTTGCGGATTTGCTCCATATTGTCAAGCTTCTTGCGGTTGGGCTCTATGAAATCGGCAATGTATATGATCTTCTCTAAAAGAGACATATCCTCTCTTCCTGTGGTATGCCATCTTATGGCATTTAAGATATCGGGATCATATATATCATACCTAGTCTGAGCCAGATATACGCCAACCTTGGCGTGAAGCAGTGAGTGATTATGTCTCTCAACATCTGTGATGTCGATGTTATTCTTCTCACAGATCTTAACCTGCACTTCGTGAGACATGCACTTTGCACAGTCATGCAAAAATCCTGCAATAAGTGCCTTTTCTACGTCCGCTCCGTGAACAAAAGCCATGCTGGCAGCTGTATAGGCTACACCCAGCGTGTGATCAAAACGGTCAGGTTTAAGCTCTTTTTCCAATTGTTTGCGAAGTTTCTGGGAAATCTCAATAGTCTTCATCTGTAAAGCCCCTTTATGCACATGAATTCTATACACTGATCAGGCATCAGGTAGCGGACAGATCTGCCGCTCTTAACCCTCTGTCTTATCTCTGTGGATGAGATGTCATTCCTGTTGAAATTAAGGAGTCTTATGTCTGCTCCGTACTTTTCGGCAAGCTCATGGCTCTTACGGTCCAGTGCGGATATATCATCCTTGGCCCTTACAGCTGTAAGGATGACACATGACTTTAGAAGCTCATCGGCCTTGTACCAGGTGTCGATACCAATAACAGAGTCTCCGCCCAGTATCAGATAGAGCTCATCTCCGGGATACATCATCTTGAGATCATTGATGGTATCGATGGTATATGAGCCTTCAGGCTTGTCAATTTCAAGCCTTGAGCAGGTAAAATAAGGATTGTCCGAGATGGCCATCTTGACCATCTGATACCTTATGTCACCGCTGGTGATATCTGTCCTGGAAACATGGTGTGCCAGATTATTTGGAATAAAGATGATGCGGTCCAGACCAAACTGCTCCCTTGCAGCTTCTCCTAAAAGCAGGTGAGCGTTGTGAATGGGATCAAAGGTTCCGCCTAATATACCAATTTTTCTGCTGTCCATCGTAAAGCCTCCATATGGTATTTTTATCAGTCTTTCTTTTTATTCCTGGGCAAAATGATCTTGGGGTCATCCTTGAAGGGCTTGTATAATACAAATTTCCTTCCTATGACCTGAACAAGATCTGATCTTGTTCTCTCAGATACGGTGATGGCCACTTCCTTGACGTCCTCAAGGCAGTTCTTGAGAACTGTGATCTTGACAAGCTCATGGGTGTTGAAGGTCTCTGAAATCGCTGCAACCACCTCAGGTGTAACTGCTCCCTTGCCTATCTGGAATACGGGCTCCATATCTGCTGCAAGGCCCTTTAGAAAGGCCCTCTGTTTACTTGTAAGTGTCATTATTATTCTTCCTCTTCTGTATAATCGTCGTCCACAGGAACAGTGTCCGCATTCCTGTAATATTCAAAGCTGTAGCCGTACATCCTTACCGTATCGCCTTCACCGATGTGGAGCTTCTCAAGCTCATCCAGTATTCCGTTATCTGCAAGGAACTTCTGGAAGAATGCAAAGCCCTTCTCGGAATCGAGGTTGGTATAGCCCAGCATCTTTTCAATCTTGGGGCCTTCTATGACATATTCTGCCTCTTCGCTGTCGTAGTAAACGGAGAATGCATCGTCTGTATTTCTGGCCATTTCCTCAGGGAAGAATTCCTGCTCAAATGTAATGGGCTTTTCCTGAATTTCAGAAAGGGTCCTACTTACATAGTATAACAATTCTTTTACCCCATTTCCAGTAAGGGTTGAACAGGGAAATACCTTAACCCCCAGAGGTTCATATTTATCTCTGATCTTCTGAATGATCTCTGAGTTCTCACCCTCAGGGAGCATATCGATCTTGTTTGCAGCAATAACCTGCTTTTTCCTGGTGATGTCTGCATTGTAGCGCTCAAGCTCGTTATTTATGGCCTCAAGATCCTCCAAAGGATCCCTGCCTTCTGTCGACGCAGCGTCCACCACATGGATCATCATCCTGGTCCTCTCAATGTGGCGCAAAAACTCATGTCCAAGGCCTGCACCCTCAGAAGCTCCCTCGATGAGTCCCGGGATGTCCGCAACAACAAAGCCCTTGGCATCATCAAGATCTACAACCCCCAGCATAGGTGAAAGGGTTGTGAAATGATAATTGGCTATCTTGGGCTTGGCATTGGAAACCCTTGAAAGAAATGTGGACTTACCTACGTTGGGAAAGCCAACCAGTCCGACATCTGCTATTACCTTGAGCTCAAGCAAAACCTCCAGTTCCATGGCAGGCTGTCCGGGCTGTGCATACTTGGGTGCCTGCATGGTGGATGTGGCATAATGCATGTTGCCGTTGCCGCCTCTGCCGCCCTTTAGTATGACCATTTCCTTATTGTCGCCGCTCATGTCCGCGATGATCTTGCCACTCTCAGCTTCTTTGATGACGGTTCCTTCCGGTACCTTGATATAGAGATCAGCGCCGTTCTTGCCGTGCATGCGTCTCTTGTTGCCGTTTTCACCGTCCTCAGCCTTGTACTTACCGCCGTAGTGGAAATCTGAAAGGGTGTTGATGCCTTCATCAACCTTGAATATGATATCTCCTCCCTTTCCACCGTCGCCTCCGTCCGGGCCGCCGTTGGGTACGTATTTTTCTCTTCTGAAAGAAATGTGGCCGTCTCCGCCTTTTCCGCTCTTTATGAATATCTTTGCTTTATCTACAAATACAGGCATGTTTTTTCCTCAAAAATGAAACAGTTAAAAACAGGCTTCAAACAAAATAGTTTGAAGCCTGATAAAAACCAATTACTTATTCTCTACAGGATGAACGCTGGCCTGCTTTTTGTCTCTGCCCTTGCGCTCAAATCTAAGAACACCATCAACAAGTGCATATAATGTGTCATCGCTGCCGATTCCAACATTTACACCGGGATGAATGTGTGTTCCACGCTGTCTGTATAAAATATTACCAGCCTTTACGAATTGTCCGTCAGCTCTTTTTGCTCCAAGTCTCTTGGATTCTGAATCTCTACCGTTCTTGGTGGATCCAACACCCTTCTTATGAGCAAAAAATTGAAGGTTCATATTCATCATGACTTATTCCCTCCTGAATTTAATGTTCAAAAATCTCTTACCATACTGCTGAAATACACTTGTGACACCTAGTTCAAAGGATCTCATCAAAAGATCGGCCTCTTTGGAAGGCTTGTCTGTAAATCTCATGCCCATAATACCCTTGTCCGCGTCCTGATAGGTAGTTACCCTGTCATCTGCAAACTTCTCAACTGAATTGATGGTATTGATGGTCAGAACAGATATGGCGGCACATACAATGTCTCTGCCGCTGTCCGCAAAGCCTGCGTGTCCGTTACACTCCAGTGCTCTGTAACAATCTTCTGAATCCTTGGTGATCGTAATAGTTGTCATATTGTATTCCGGTGTGATTACATCTCAATCTTGTCGATCTTAACAAGTGTGAAAGGCTGTCTGTGACCGTTCTTCTTGTGATAGCCAGTCTTTCTCTTGTACTTGTAAACTACAACCTTCTTAAACTTGCCCTGCTCAACAACGCTGGCCTTAACCTTAGCGCCTGCAACATCTCCTGCAACCTTAAGTGTGCTGTCATCGTTTACTGCAATAACATTGTCGAATGTTATCTCTTTTCCGGGCTCAACATCAAGCTTCTCGACTCTGATCTGATCGCCCTCGGAAACTTTGTACTGCTTACCACCTGTAACAATTATTGCGTACATAAGTTACCTCCTTCTTCTAAAAAACTCGCTAACTTCGGCGGGGCGGGGCCCACTTATGCCTAGTTAAGCGGCATACCATGGTATATTATCACAGCTGATTGTCATTGTCAACACTCTTATCTGTATATAATATCTCTTTTAATGATTTATCATTTTTGTTTCTTGTAAGCTCCACTATTCCCAGGCCTGTGATGTCTATAAACTCTGTGTGGACAGGTTCTTTTTTGCATAGTGCTCTTACCGTTTCGCAGAGCTTATCGGTGTCCTCTTTGGATTTCATATTGATGAAATCTATCAGGATCATGCCAGAAAGGTTACGAAGGCGTATCTGCCTGAATATCTCCCGCGCGGCCTCAAAATTTACTTTGGAGGAGGCGTCCTTTTTGCCGTCTATGGCCTTGCCTGTATTGACATCTATTGCGTTGAAGCTCTCAAGCTGTTCGATTATAAGAAAGCCGCCGCTCTTTAGCCATACGCGGTTCTTAAGGAGCTTTTCCACATCCTGGTTTATGCTGTATACAACAGATGACTCCAGGTAATTGATGTCTGAAGTGCCTCTGTTTTTTAGGAAGGCTGCAGCTTTTTCCTTATGGGCTTCTATGTCCTCTTCGCTTCCCTTCTCGAGACAGGAAAAGACTGTTCTCTTCCTGCCTTCATCTAATATGCCGTAAAGCTTTGAAAGGCAGGCTCTTACGTCGGAGAGGATGATCTCCCCGGCCTCTTTTGCAGGTAACCCGGCGGCTTCGGTTCTGATGATTATCCCAAAACCGTCAGCTTTTATAAGGTCCGAGGCTGTGCTGCACAGATCCGGGTATTCTTTTTTTATGGTATCTATCAGCAGTGCTCTTTTATCTGCGTCTAGCTTTAAGGAGGCTCCCACTCCTTTTCTGCCTAGGGTCACCACGCTGTATCTGCCTGAAATGCTGATGCAGGAGGTGAGCTTTGCCTTTTTGGACTTAAGGGCCTCAGTCTCCACCTGCAGGATAACTTCATCCCCCTGCCGGATCCTGTCGGAGGAAGTAAAGGTCCTGTTTACCACCGTCGAGGGAAGGATGTGCTTCATAGGAACATAGCCTGTCTCAGAGTCTGCAAACTTCACAAAGGCGGAATCAAGATTTTTGATGACATTTTCAACCCTGCACAGGTATATGCTGTCAAGGTCACTTTTGTGAACCACAGACAGATATTCAAGATTATTGTCCTCATAGGCGGCCACCACCGGGTGATCTTTGTACTTGGTAACAAGAATATCAGCCATTTATATACACTCTTTCACTGCTCTCATCTGTAATGAAGGGTTCAATATATGTCCCCTTCTCATCGGAGGACTCCCTGTATATGTCTATCCTGTGGATATCAAGCCACACGGGATCAAAGTCTTTTCCAAGGCTCTTAAAGAAGTATTCAAACAAAAGTGCTGCCTTAAGTGTGGCCTTGCTGCTCATGGCAAGAAGAAGGTCGACTTTACCGGTCTGCCTGTCAAAAGAGTACCTGTATATCATCTCTTTCATGTTGATCTCTTTTTCGCCGCTCTTGGTCTTTTTCATGGCAGGAAGACTGTCACGGGACAGATACTGCTCCATTTCGCTCATCCAGTCAAAATCAGGGATGCAGGCTTTTCTGAAGCCAATGCTGTATCTGGCACCTCCTGACAGGGTCATGGCCTTTTCCTCGTGCTCATCCAGCTCTTTGATGGCCAGTATCTTTATCCCTTCGTTCATGACGCTGTTGAGCCTGTCCATTATATCCTGACAGCTCTTCATGCTGACTACGGTCATATCCAGGTACTCACCGTCGCTGGTAGCACCGACGCTTAAGGGCTGGGCAAAGGACAGGATCTGGTGAGGGCTGAAGCCCTCTGAATACTTGATATCTATATCAGCCCTTCTTATGGCCTTCTGGAAATATCTCATAACATCAAGATGACCTATGAATTTGATGGGGCCGTTCTTGGAAAACTTAAGTCTAAGTTTAGTCATTCTCTTTTTTCTCCATGCAAACTCCTACCTTGTAGGATGCAGCACCGCATCCAAGGCATCCTTTCCTGCAGTTTGTGGAGGGCTTGCCCTCCTTGGCTGTGTGCCACTCCCTCAGAAGGAAGCTCTTGGTGACACCGCAGTTTAATATATCCCAGGGGAAAATCTCGTCATCTTTTCTTTCCCTGGTGGTGTAAAAGAAAGGATCAATTCCGCATTCCCTGAAGGTGTCCATCCACACATCGAATTTGAAGTACTCGCTCCAGGCATCATATACGCAGCCCTTTTTGTAGGCCTCCAATATGACCTTGTTAAGCTTCCTGTCACCTCTGGCGAAAATACCCTCCATCATGCTGGCGTCAGCCTCATGCCAGTTGTATTTGATATGCTTCTGGTTCAGCTGGCTCATGATACCCTTTCGGGTCTTGTTGGCCTTGTCAAGGAACTCCTCCTTGGTGTCCATCCTGGCCCATTGGAAAGGCGTAAAGGGCTTTGGAACAAAGAATGATGTGCTGGCGGTAATATCTATGGTGCGACCGTTTCTCTTTTCCTTGGGGACGGTCTCAAAGTATTCTACGGCTATCTTGTTGGCTATATCGCCGATTCCTGCTATGTCTTCGTCGGTTTCTCCGGGAAGCCCCAGCATAAAGTAGAGCTTGACCTTGTTCCAGCCTCCGAGGAAAGCCTCGTGGGAGCCCCTTAAAATATCCTCTTCAGTCAGGCCCTTGTTGATAACATCCCTCATTCTCTGGGTGCCGGCTTCAGGCGCGAAAGTGAGACTGCTCTTTTTAACATCCTGCACCTTGCTCATCACATCCAGTGAAAAGGCGTCAATTCGAAGTGAAGGCAATGAGATATTGATCTTTTTTTCATTGCAGCTCTCAATGAGGAAGTCCAAAAGTTCAGGAAGATGTGAGTAATCGCTGGAGGAAAGTGAGCTTAAGGAAATCTCCTCATAGCCGGTGTTCCTAAGGGACTCCAGGGCAATCTTTTTGAGATACTCTACGTCCTTCTCACGCAGAGGCTTGTATAGCTGACCTGCCTGACAGAATCTGCAGCCCCTGATACAGCCCCTCATGATTTCGAGTACAACTCTGTCCTGAGTGACCTTGATGTAAGGGACCACAGGCCTGGTGGGATAAAAGACCGAAGAGATATCCGTGCACATTTCCTTGTCAATGGTACGCGGAATATCCTCAAATATGGGTTCCATGGACTTAATGGTTCCGTCTTCCTTGTAGGTTACGTTATAAAAGGCCGGGACGTAAATGCTGGGAATTTTGGCAGCTTCATGTAAAAATTCGCTGCGGGAAAGCCCTTCTTTCCTGGCTCTCTTATAAAGGTCAAAAAGCTCCCTGTATTTGGTCTCTCCTTCTCCTATGTAAAAAAGATCAAAGAAATCCGCAATTGGTTCAGGATTGTAGCTGCAGGGTCCACCGCCTATGACAATGGGGTCATCCCAGGTCCTGTCTGCACTGCAGAAAGGAATACCTGACAGATCCAAAACCTGGAGGATGTTGGTATAACACATCTCATACTGCAGCGTAAAGCCCAGGAAATTAAAGTTTTTAACCGGTTCCTGAGACTCCAACGCAAAAAGAGGTATATTCTCCCTCCTCATGAGCTCGTCCATATCCATCCATGGGGAATAGACTCTCTCACACCATACATCGCTGTAGGAGTTGAACATACCGTAAAGTATCTGAATGCCAAGATGAGACATTCCTATCTCATAGACATCCGGGAAACAGAAGGCAAATCTGATATCAACCTCATTCCTGTCCTTGTAGACAGCGTTGACCTCGTTGCCTATATATCTCTCGGGCTTTTCTATGCGAAGGAGCATCTCATCTGAAAGTGCTAAATTGTAATTCATATGTTTTCCTTTACCTATGGTCTGTTACCTTCGTGACAGTTCGTCTGTAATATCCTCCCAGCTGACATTTTTAACAGCCATGAGGACCATCATATGATACAGGAAATCTGACATTTCGTAAATAACCTCATTGTCATTTGGATTCTTGGCGGCGATGACCATCTCCGTAGCCTCTTCGCCAACCTTCTTGAGAATCTTATCAATGCCCTTTTCGTAGAGGTAGTTGGTGTAGGAGCCTTCCCTGGGGTGCTCTTTTCTGTCCTTTATAACTTCATAGACGCTGTCCAGAACCTTTTGAGGATTCTTTTCGCTGTAATCCTTTTTGGCGATCTCATTAAAGAAGCAGGAATAGCTTCCGGTGTGGCAGGCTGCGCCCACCTGCTTGACCTTGGCAAGAATGGTGTCCAGATCGCAGTCGGCAGTCAGCTCCTTGACGAACTGGTAGTGAGAGCTGGTCTCTCCCTTGATCCAGAGTTCATTCCGGCTCCTGCTGAAATAGGTCATTCTTCCGGTCTGAAGGGTCATGTTGTAGGCCTCTTCATTCATATATGCCAGCATCAGCACCTGATCAGTTCTGTAGTCCTGTACTATGACAGGTACCATTCCATCAGAGTTCTTTTTAAGCTGCTCCCAGGTAAACTTAGGCTCTAAGATGTACATCTTAAGGCCCTTTGAAAGACATTCATTTCTGCTGTCATTTATGCCTGAAAGGTTTGAAGTAACAAGGCTGCCGCAAACACCTGTGGCAAGATCGTAAGAAGCAAAGAACTCATAGATGCTGTTAAAGGTACAATTTTCACCTGTCACAACAGTCAGGGGAAGCTCTGCTGTGCTTTTGACAGACTCATTATTTTCAGGGAAAAGAATAAGCTCCGAGGCGTACTCTTTTACCTCTTTTAAGTTATCTAAAATGGCGTTCTGATCCTCATAGCAGATAACGATCTTATCCCTGCCAAACTTTTCTGACACTTCCTTAAGGATCTCAATATTGCCGGCCTTTCTGAAGTTGAGGCAGGCCTTTTTACATCCGGCGTAGAGAAGCTTTTTGATGTCCTCCATGCGCTTTACATTGCCGGCGCCTGTAACGGGGACGTCCACAGCCTTGCAGATATCCTTGATCATGTCCAGGGCCTCTTCGTGGGCCTTATCGCCATCGGACAGGTCAAATACAATGATCTCATCTGCACCTGAATCGGATATCTGTGTTGCATAAAGAACCGGATCTTCAGAGATCACTGTCTTATCCTTTGGGCCTTTGACAGCCTTTTTATCTAAAAGAAATATTGAGCCGTTAATCTTTTTAGCCATGTCCATCATATCAGAGAGCTCCTTTTGTGCTTAATACGTCGGTGATCCTGGGATCAAATGTTACTGCTTCATCAAGCGCCTTGCCAAAGGCCTTGAAAAGTGCTTCAATCTTGTGGTGGTCATTGATGCCTGACAGAACCTTAAGATGCAGGTTCATTGCTGCTGAATATGATACAGCATAAAAGAACTCTCTAACAAGCTGGGTATCGAAATCTCCCACCATGGGAGCTTTAAATTCTGCGTCCAGGTCAAAGTATGGCCTTCCGCAAAGATCAACTGCACAAAGCACCAGAGTCTCGTCCATGGGAAGGATCATGCTGCCGTATCGCTTAATGCCCTTTTTGTCACCAAGGGCTTTGGCAATTGCCTGGCCCAGAACGATGCCGGTGTCCTCAACTGTGTGATGACCGTCTACCTCAATGTCTCCTTTTACGGTGACATCCATGTCATAAAAGCCGTGCTTTGCAAATCCACGGAGCATATGATCAAAGAAACCAATGCCTGTTGAGATGTTTGAAACACCGGTTCCATCAAGGTTTATCGAAACTTTGATATCTGTTTCTTGCGTTTTGCGCTCTACTGTGGCTTCTCTTTTTACCATAGCTTGTGTCTCCTTAGCTGTATGTACCAAATATTGTTAAATCTATATATAAATAATGTATAAACTTGCAGTTTATAGGCATTTTAGAAAGTTCACTTGCATTTTTAATACAATTTGTACACTTTTTTGGCGATTAAAAAACATCTTACCTGCAAATTAACCGATCCGGTCACTTTTCTGAGCTGCATTTTTTACTGAAATCTCACAGCAATTGAGTTGGCATGTGCGGTAAGACCCTCTTCTTTTGCAAAAAGCTCGATATCAGTGTGAACTTTTTCAAGAGCCTGCCTTGAATAAGAGATGATGCTGGTCTTTTTGACGAAATCATCCACGGACAGAGGTGAGAAAAATCTCGCGGTCCTGTTGGTAGGCAGAATGTGGTTGGGGCCTGCATAGTAGTCTCCAAGGGGTTCAGAGGAATAATCCCCAAGGAAAATGGCTCCTGCGTTCTTTATCCTTGTCATCACCTCAAAGGGATTGACAGTAATTATCTCAAGGTGCTCCGAGGCAACGGCATTGGCGGCTTCGATGGCGTCATCCATGGAATCGGCTACAAAGATATAACCGTAATTATCAAGCGATTTACGGATGATCTCGGCCCTTGAGAGAGTCTTTAAAAACTCATCTATCTCATCGGAGACTTTTTTGGCAAGATCTTTTGAAGTGGTGATCAGGATCGCGCTTGCCATCTCATCATGCTCTGCCTGTGAAAGCAGGTCAGCTGCAACGAATCTTGGATTGGCACTCTCATCTGCAAGAACCAGTATCTCGCTTGGACCTGCAATGGAATCGATGGATACGTGTCCAAAGCAGGCCTTTTTGGCAAGGGCAACAAAAATATTGCCCGGGCCTGTTATCTTGTCCACCTTGGGAATTGACCCGGTACCAAAAGCCATAGCAGCCACAGCCTGGGCTCCACCTGCCTTGTAAACCTCTGTAACACCGGCTATGTCAGCTGCAACCAGGGTTCCGGGATTGACCTTGCCGTCCTTTGAAGGCGGGGTACACATTACGATCCTCTCTACTCCGGCCACCTTGGCGGGAACAACATTCATAAGAACGCTTGAAGGGTAGGCTGCCTTACCGCCGGGAACATATACGCCGGAAATCTCTATGGGCAGTATCCTCTGACCCAGAATGCTGCCGTCGTCCCTGGTGTCTATCCAGGTATTCCTCTTTTGCTTCTCATGAAACTGTCTGATGTTGTCAGCACTTTTTTTCATGACTTCAACAAATTCAGGGTCCAGGGATTCATAAGCCTCTCTGATCTCATCTTCTGTAACCCTGATATTGTCTTTATTTATGTCACAGTGATCAAACTTTGAGGTGTAATCAAATAAAGCCTCATCGCCCTTTGAACGCACGTTATTTATTATCTCATTAACGGTGTTCTCATATTCTGTATAGCTTCCGGGATTCCTGCCCAAAAGGTTTCCCAGCAGTTCCTTTTTGGTATCTTCTGTCAGATTTACTATGCGCATGATCACAAATTCTCCTTTATGTCACTGATAAGCTTTCTTATCCTCTCGGTTTCCATCTGCATGCTGACCTGATTCACTATCATTCTGGCAGACAGTGGGCAGATATCCTCTAAAACCTCAAGCCCGTTCTCTCGAAGAGTTGATCCTGTCTCAACTATATCAACTATGACGTCTGACAGATTGACAATGGGTCCAAGCTCCACTGAGCCGTTGAGCTTTATTATATCTACGGTCTGATGCTTCTTGTTGAAGAAATAGTCCTTGGCTATATTGGGATACTTGCTGGCAACACGGATCATCTCCCTGTGCTCCAAAAGCTCCCGGGCCTCGTGAGGTCCGCAGACACACATTCTGCATTTGCCAAAGCCAAGGTCAAGGACCTCGTAAACTCTCCTGTTCTCCTCAAGGATGGTATCTGCTCCCACAATTCCTATATCCGCAGCGCCGTACTCAACGTAGGTGGGGACATCCGGGCCCTTTGCCAGGAAGAACTTAAGCTTTAATTCCTCATTGGTAAAGATAAGCTTTCTTGTTTTTTTGTCCAGCATCTCCTGGCACTCAATGCCGCATTTATTAAGTATTTCCATGGTCTGATCCACAAGTCTTCCCTTGCCCAGGGCAAAAGTAAGGTATCTCATAAGCCACCATTATTCCTTTCTAAGCTTTAAGGCAACTTTCTGCCCCTTTGATCTAAGCTCAAAAGCCCTGCTTAAGGCCTTGGCAAAATCTTCTTCCGTAAACTCGATGATCTGTGCTTCATCCTCATGCTCCACAGAGACGTTCTGCCTGTAAAGAGCTGACATCAGATCATCAAGAATGATCACAAAACCGATAGCCGGAGCCTCTTTGCCATACTTGCCAAGCAGGGAATCGTATCTTCCGCCCTTTGCAATAGCATCGCCTACGCCGTAGGTATAAGCGCTGAAAATTACGCCTGTGTAGTAATTGAACTTACTGAGCATGCCAAGGTCAAAGGATACATAGTCTGCGCAGCCATAAGACTGGAGGACCTGATAGAGCCTCTGAAGTCTTGCGATGGCGGAAAGTGACCTTTCATTGGAGACCTGATCCCTGGCCTTTAAAAGGGCCTGGTCAGAACCTATAAACTCCTGAAATCTCACTATAAGATCCTTGTATCTGTCCGGAACCTGGCGCTGGGACATAATGTTCTCTGCGGCAAAGTAGTTCTTCTGAAGGATCTGTTCTCTGACCATCTCCTCGGTCTCTTCATCTATGCCGGCTTCCTCGCAGAGGCCCTTGTAATAGTCTGCATTGCCTATGCTGACCTGGAAGTCTGACAGTCCGCTGCTTTTCAGGGACTCGATCAAAAGAGCTATCATCTCTGCATCTGCATAGACCGAATCGTCATTAAAAAGCTCAACTCCGATGTCTAAGTTCTCCTTGAGCTTGCCCTGGAGGTTGGAAGTGTTGAGAAATGACTTACCCTGATATACCACTCTCACGGGATCATCTGTCTCAAGCATGACCTTTGAAGCACATCTTGCTATTGAAGGGGTAAAGTCTGGCCTTAAGACCAGAGTATTGCCCTCTTTGTCAAAAAACTTATAAAGCTCTCTTGCTGCGGAAGCATTGATCTCATCAGCAAACACGTCAAAAAACTCAAAGGTCGGAGTGTCTATGTCCTTGTAGCCAAAGCTCTTCATCCTGCGGTGGATCTTATCCTTGACCAGGAGTCTGTCGCTGCACTCTGAGCCGTAGATATCCCTGACTCCCTCAGGGGTATGTAATAAGACTTTGTTCATAATTACCTCACTTTAGTAATGCACAGTGCTAATATGATAATTCGCTACTATAGTAGAGAGTTTAACTTAAAGCCATATCTTTTGTCAAATACTTTATTCCCTGTCCTCCAGATCAAGAGACATGGTATCAAGAAAAGGAACCAGTATTCCCGGGTCCTTGTGGGAGCCGATGACATATCTTTCATCCAGCTCATCCCGTCTGAAGCTCTTTCTGCCGCCATTTTTGGCTCTGTCCCAGAAGACCTTGAGTTGCCTGTAGGGAAGATAATAAAGTTCATTAAGTCCTGTAAAATATATCAGAAAAAAGGCGACTCCCTCCTGCTTCTCAAAGCTCTCCATGAAAAAAAACTGATGCTCATGGATGTTCTCCAGAGCAAAGGTAGAGCTTGCGCACTCCTTGGCATCAAAGCACACAGGTATTCCCTGCACCGCTCCGATGTAGTCAACGGTACTCTTCTGGTCAAAATAGGCCAGTGTTATGTGTCTTGATTCCTTATCTATATTGATGGGAGTTATGGGGGTTGGGATCTTCTGTATCAGGGCAAGTCCCAGCTCCTGATACCGCTCGTTGGTCCTGTTGACCATTTCCTCCAGCGTCGATCCTCTAAGGCCCCTGGATTTCCATGTGGGCATATTAACCTCTGTCTGTAATCTTTTTGAAAATTGAAGGCTCGTTGGCCGTAAAAGCTTTTCCGGAAATCTGCTCAAAGGGTGGCTTCATATCCCCCGGAAATACCAGCCTGCAGCAGTGAAGGAGCTGATGATTAAGGGTGTCGTACTTTTTGCCACCATATTTAATATCGCCGATGATGGGGTGACCTGTACTGGACAGATGGGCCCTTATCTGGTGCGGTTTACCGGTGATGAGCTTTATTTCAAGTAATGTCAGATCCTGCTTTGGCAGATACATAAGCGGAGTATATTCTGTCTCAATATATGAATACCTTTCATCTTTCGGATCAGTCCCGGTAATGTGGACTTTGTTGCTCTTTTCGTCCTTGTAAAGGAAGCCTTTTAAAAGCATCCCCTCACTTATCTGTCCATAACACACAGTTCTGTAAAACTTATCAACGTCCCTGTTTCTGATGAGCTCATTCATGGTCCTGGCCCCTGTCAGGGACTTGGCACAGATCACTATCCCGCTGGTGTTCCTGTCAAGCCTGTTGCAGATTGAGGGTCTGTAGGTCTCAAGGGAAGCTTCTGTTACATCGCCCTTTTTAAGAAGGTAGTCTATGAGCCACTCATTAAGGGATACATCAGTGGGGGCTGCCTTCTGAGAAAGAACTCCCACTGGCTTGTCAACAAGAAGAATATGCTCATCCTCGTAGATGACAGATATTCCCTTGAGCTGTGAAAGTTTGGCTCCTTTTGCCCCACCCGGCGCAATGTCCATGGAGGAAGTACCTTTAAGCTTTTCAAAGGTCTCATCGGAAAAGAATATCCTGATGCTGTCTCCTTCAGTGAGCTTCTCTTTTCCATCAGCTTTTTTGCCGTTTAAGGTGATGTTCTTTTTGCGGAGCATCTTGTACAAAAAGCCCTTTCCTGCCTCCTTAAAATAGCCTGTAAGAAAGGAATCCAGCCTTTTACCTGATTCATTTAAACCAACTACGATTTCCTTCATAACTGTACCTACAGAGATATGGATAAAAGAACTGATGCAGCAGTCTCCTGTGTTCCCGGAACCCAGGCATCCTCAATGGCCCTGGGGTCAATGTTTTTTTCGCTCCTTATCCTCTCAAGCTGAATCAGCCTTTTGCAGAACTCCTCAGGTGATTTGAATACCTTGATACTGTAGGAGGAATAGCCGTTCTGGGCCATCATCTTTTTGATGTGCTTCTCAAGATCGATGGCGTCACATTTGTCATCCTCCATCAGCACACAGATGTTTTTGTCAAGGACCGTGGAGGCTGATACATTAAAATTCCTGTCATAGGAGGTGATGACCTGATCGTATCTGACCAAAAGGCCGCCTTTGCTTTCCTGTATCCGGGAAAAAGCTCTATCGCTGCAGCCTCTTGCCCTTATGAACATGATAAGATTGACTGCGCTCCAGCCTGTGGGCAGGCATAGAACCGCAGCCACGATACTCAGTACATTTTTGCTTGAGCCAAATGCAATGAGTCCTGTAAAAAATATTCCAAAGACCAGTGCAGCAAATATACCGGTCCTTATAATTCCGATCTTCTTCCTGTAGGCGATATATCCGTGATCGCCCTTATACTTTCTGTCCATCTACAAGTCCCCAATAATCCTCAATATAGTAATCCGCCAGTTCCTTTTTGGTGTCATCGCTGTGTCTGGAATAGTCGTCACTGACGGCTATAACGGTCATGTTGGCATTTTTGCCTGCCTTAATGCCGTCCACCAGATCCTCGAATACAAGGCATTTCTCAGGCTCTACTCCAAGCTCGCAGGCCACAGTCAGATATATGTCCGGAGCGGGCTTGCCTTTAAGAATCTGGGTACCGGAGCGAATGCTCAGGAAATTGTCCCTTATATCGTGGGCTGCAAGTACCTGTTCTATAAGCTCTGTGGAATTGCTGGAAGCTATGCCAAGCTTTATCCCCCGGTTCTGACACAGGTCTATAAATTCCATTGCGCCATCCTTCAGGGGCACCTCGTGGGTATACTTGTCATAAGCCATACGATTCCAGGCATTTCCTATCTCCTCTACAGAATCGGGAATATCGAAGGTCTCCTTAAAATAGATGGCGGTTTCAACAAAGCTGCGCCCGCCGATGTCCTTCTGAAGGCTTTTGGGAGCCTCTATTCCAAAGCTTTTAAGATATTCAATGTCAATGGCCTTCCACATCCACATGGAATCCACAAGGGACCCGTCAAGGTCAAAGATCACTGCCTCATAATCGTCTATATTAAAATCTGTCATACATTCTTTTCCTGTTTCTTAAGTAAATTAAGCTCCTGCTGGGTAAGTGCCCTGTAATCACCGGGTTTTAAATCCTCCGTGAGTTTTAACGGACCCATTGAGAGCCTTCGTAAAAACATAACTTCATTGCCAAGAGCTTCAAACATTCTCTTTACCTGGTGGAACCTTCCCTCTCTTATGGTGAGAAGAACTACCCTTCGGCCCTCGCTGTCCTTATCAAGAACCTCTACAGCTGCAGGCAGCGTAAGATCAGCAGTTCCATCGTCCCTGGTATCCCCGATGTCTATGCCTTCTGACAGCTTATCCGTATCTCCCGGCAAAAGGTCACTTTTTAAGTGGACTTCATAGGTCTTGTCCACATGCTTTTTGGGTGAAAGAAGGTTGTGTATGAGCTTTCCGTCATCGGTGATAAGAAGAAGCCCCTCCGTGTCTATATCAAGCCTTCCGCAGGGAGAAAGCCCTTTGACGTTCTCGCCCTTAAGAAGATCCAGGACCGTTTTGCTTTTGCCGTCATAGGTGGCAGATACCACCCCCTGTGGCTTGTTGAGCAGATAATAATGATATTTTTCGTAGACACACAAAAGGCCGTCAAAACAGATCTCATCGGTAAGCTCATTTATGTGAACATCGCCCTTTGTGACAACTTCTCCGTTGACCTTACATCTGCCGTTTTTTAGGTATTCTTTTATCTGTTTGCGGGTACCGATATTCTGGTCCCCAAGAAATTTATCCAGTCTCAATATGCTCTCCCCTTAGTATTTAAAGGTCCCCGGTACCGACAGCGGCATGCTTTCACGGCAGAGCTCATAATTGTTGTAGGCCCTGCAGACAATAACAGGGTTCACTGTTCCTGAGGGAACCTTGATATTAAAGCTCTGGGTATCCTTGCTTCTGTCCCACATCTGCAGTATGGAAAAGGTATTGCCTCCATCATAGCTGTAGCTGAAATATATTACAGGACTCTGATTGTCTTTGGTGGTCATCTCCACAAGGATATTGCCGTTGGAGGTATCGTATCCCAGGAACTTTATATTGCACATGTCAGGTTCTGTGGTGTCCTGGTGGATGGTGCCGGCAGGTTTTCCTATGGTGTTAAAAGAAAAGCCGGAATAATCGCAATTAAGCTCTGAGGACTTTAATCTGAAGTACTTGGCAAGGGCTGTGGCATCAGCATGGGCAAGCTTTTCAACAAAGCCGCCTGTCTTTATCATATTGACGTCGTAGCCGTGGTCAAGGTAAGCATGCTCTAAGATTACGGCCGGCATATTCCTTGATACGGACTGTCTGATGATGCCGTAATAATCTCTTCCCTTGGAACCAAGCCTTGTCTTGACTCCCTTCTGGTAAAGGCCAAGCTTGTTCCATTCTGAAGATACTATCTGCCCGAAATCAAAGCCGGTTTGAAAAAATCTACCAAAGGCCGAGGTCCAGACCTCAGATCCGTAGAACAGATGCTCCAGGGAGGCGTTGAAGTGAATGCTGCACAAAAGGTCAGCACCAACCGATTTGGCAAAGGCAGCTCTCTCCTCAAGGGTCATATCCTTGTCGGTTGTCCTGGTCTGATAAACTGTAACATTCTCATATCTGGACAGCTCTGCAGTTAGTGCATTTGCCAGCTGCAGTGTCAGGTCCTTTTCCTTGTAGCCGTTATAGATGGCGCCGGAATGATCATCACCCTCGCCGCCGTGTCCCGGGTCGATGACAATCACCACAGGTCTTTCTGCTGCACGGCTATGAATGGAGGAAACAGGTGAAAGCACAAGAAAGAAAATCATTAAGGCTGTAAAAAGATAAGAAACCGATAGTTTAACGGGTTTCCTGCAGATACGTGACATATATAATACTCCCCCCGGTCAATAATGTACAAAAAAGGCTGTGAAAACCTCGTAAGCTCTTTTCACAGCCTGTATATCAATTATTAGTTCAGCATATCCAGGTTAAGGCCTTCCTGTACCTGTTCTGCCGTCTGACCTGATGCTTGTGTGGAACCGGGCGAGGGCTGAACCAGATCTGCCCTGTTTGATCTGATCATCTCACTGTACTGGGTCAGAGCTGAAAGAATGCTGTCGTTGCTCTGGGCAACCTCCTTGACCATGTCGATGCTGTGCTGCTTGATGGAATCGATAATTGCATCGTTGTTCCTGCTGGTGGCGTCTATGGACTGAGAGATAATGCTCTCCACACTTGCCAGAAGCTGATCAGTGTACTGTACAGCAGCGGCCTTCATGTCGTTGGCCTCCATCATTGCGTTGTCAAGGATACCCTTGGCCTGCATCGCAGCCTGCGAAACAACCTCATTGGCCTGAGCGTAGGCCTGTTTCATGATCTCATGCTCATTTATCAGGTCATTGGTGTGGACTGTAGCCTCATCAATGAGCTCCTGCGCTTTTTTGCGGGCGTCATTAAGGATTGCCTCCTTGTTGCTGATGATCTTCTGATATCTCTTGATCTCTTCAGGGGTCTTGCTGCGAAGCTCCCTTAAAAGTTCATCTATCTCTTCTTTGTTGACAATGATCTTGGTCTGAGAAAGAGGTGACGGCTTACAATTGTCAATATAGGTCTCAATCTCATCAATCAGTTGTTCAATCCTGCTAGTCATATTCTTTTCCCCCTTAAATTGTCGCACCATCTTTGTGGCCGTATTTCTGATAGAGCTTCTGTGCAATAAAGTCGGGAACGCAAGGTGATATATCCCCATTATAGCTTGCGATCTCTTTGACCACAGAGCTGCTCAGATATGAGTATATCAGCGATGTTGTAAGAAATACGGTATCAACCTGATTGTGGGACAGCTCCTTATTGGTCTGGGCAATCTGAAGCTCATATTCGAAGTCGGTTATGGCCCTTAGACCTCTGATGACAATATGGATGCCATTTGCTTTGCAGTAATCAATAAGCAGCCCACCGAAGGACTCAATCCTGACGTTAGGCAGGTCCTTCACAGATTCTTCTAACATTTTAACACGTTCATCCAGCGTAAACAATGGAGTTTTGGCTGAATTGGTCATCACAGCAACTATGACTTCATCGAACATCTGGGATGCTCTTTTTATGATATCAAGATGTCCAAAAGTCACCGGATCAAAGCTTCCGGGATACACGGCAGTTTTCATGATCTCGCCTTTCTGTACAGGAATACATGTTTATTGGACTTGTACTCTTTTACCCTTCTTACTTCAAAACCGTAGTTCTCGGCAAAAGAAAAATCCATATCCAGAGAACTCTCCGTGATGATCATGGTGTTCTCGGTGACATACTTCATCTCAGAGAGCTGTGAGAAGGTCCTCTCATAGAGCTCTCCGTGGTAGGGAGGATCGATAAAGATGATGTCCGCCTCCTCTTCCCTGATATTGCGAAGCCCCAGAACTACGTCCTGCTTTAAAACAACAGCACTGTCCTCAAAATGTGTGGTCCTCAGATTGGCATTTATGCACTTGATGGCAGTGGCATTGTTCTCGATAAAGACAGCCTTTCTGGCGCCTCTTGAGAGGGCTTCTATTCCTATTCCGCCGCTTCCCGCAAAAAGATCGATGAACACAGAGCCGGGAACCTGATTCTGGATCATGTTAAATAAAGTCTCCTTGATCCTGTCCTGTGTAGGCCTTGTGTCATTGCCCTCGGGAGTCACAAGCCGAAGGCGTCTGGCAGATCCTGCAATTACTCTCATAATCTCACCTTTGTTCCCTTGGTATCCCTGCTGGTTATCTTCAGGTGACCAAGATTGAGTTCTTTACCGTTGTGTTCTATCTTTTTCTCTTCCATGTCTCCAAGGAAGTATACATCCCTTACGTAGTCGTTCTTTCCAAGTCTCATGCCCCTGACGCCCACAGCAGCCTTTTTCTTTTCGGGAACGGTGTCCACAGGGAATCTCAAAAAGAATCCGTCATTGGTTCGAAGAACAAGGGTCTTCTGGGTGTGAAGTACCTCAACTCCTATTACCTCATCCCCGTCGGTCAGCTTGGTAGCTGCAACAGTCCTCTTGGATACATCAAATTCTCCGCCGTCCACTATCTTAAGCATGGAGCTTTTGGTTACGAACAGGAGTCTAAAGAGATTGAGCTCCGACTGGCTTGCAGCATGAACTATCGTTTCCTTGGCAGTTTCGAAATTGGAGACATTGTCAATGGGAACACCCTTGTCTCTCATCTTGCACTGCGGGAGGTCCATGGCCTTAACTGTATGGAGATTGCCGGTGTTGGTGAAAAAGCATACCTTGCCGGTATTTTTCATGACAAAGGAGAATCTGAACTCGTTCTCTATTGTCTCTTTGTTCTTTTCGTAGGTGGAAACGTCAATGGTCTTGGCGTAACCGAATTTATCCATGATAAAGGCTACATCGATCTCTTCTACGGGTTTCTCCTCGTAAACTGCAGTCTCTCTGTCGTCGATCACTGTCCTTCTGGGCCTTTGATACTCTTTTTTGATTTTGGTAAGCTCGTTCTGGATTACCATGGACATTGAGTCATGGCTCTCAAGTATATCCTCGTACTTGAAGATATTTGCCACTGTCTGCTGGTGTTCTTTCACAAGAGCGTCAAGCTCGAGGCCAATGAGTTTGTACAGTCTCATCTCAAGGATGGCATCCGCCTGAGCCTCGGTAAAAAGAAGCTGAGCGGCCATTGCCTTGGACTCTCTGGACTTAAAGTTGATGCCGTCTGTAACGCCGTTTACCAGACAGTTCTTGGCCATGGGCCTGTCCTTGGAGCCCCTTAGGATCTCAATAACAAGATCGATAACGTTGCAGGCCTTGATAAGGCCCTCCTGGATCTCTTTTTTGTCCTGCTCCTTTTTAAGAAGGGTCTGGTACTTTCTTGTGGTGACCTCAAACTGGAAATCAGCACAGGCTCTCATGACCTCCCTGAGAGATAAGGTCTCGGGACGGCCATTGTCAATGGCCAGCATGTTGACGCCAAAGGTATCCTCAAGCTTGGTCTTCTTATAGAGAAGGTTGGTGAAATTCTCTACATCGGTGTCCTTCTTGAGTTCTATTACAATCCTTATGCCCTCCTTGGAGGACTGGTTGGATATATCTACAATATCGTTTGTGATCTTCTTTTCAGCAAGTTCAGCCACATCAGCCATGAATTTGCCGATGCCGGCACCTATCATGGTGTAAGGAATCTCGGTGATGACGAGATTTATATGTCCGTTTTTGCCCTTCTCGGTCTCAACTTTGCCCCGGATCTTAATCTTGCCGACGCCGGTTTCATAGATGGACAAAAGCTCGCTCTTGTTGATCACGACGCCCCCGGTGGGGAAATCAGGACCCTTGATATACTTCATAAGGTCCCTGGTGGTCAGGGAATCATCCTGTATGTAGGCAATCTCAGCATCTATAACCTCCGCAAGGTTGTGGGGAGGTGTACTGGTTGCCATTCCCACGGCGATGCCCTCTGAACCGTTTATGAGAAAGTTGGGAATCTTGACAGGAAGTACCGATGGCTCCTTTTCTGTCTCATCAAAGTTGGGCAAAAAGTCCACCACATTCTTGTCCAGATCCTCAAGGAAATTCTCCTGGGTAAGCTTGGAGAGCCTGGCCTCGGTGTAACGCATGGCAGCTGCTCCGTCGCCCTCTATGTTGCCGAAATTGCCGTGGCCGTCCACCAGGGGAACGGATTTCTTGAAGTCCTGGGTCATCACCACAAGACACTCATAGATGGAGCTGTCGCCGTGGGGGTGATATTTACCCATGGTATCGCCTACGATCCTGGCGCTCTTCCTGTAGGGTCTGTCATATCTGATGCCGAGCTCATACATGTCATAGAGAGTTCTTCTCTGAACAGGCTTAAGGCCGTCCCTGATGTCAGGCAGTGCCCTGGCTACAATGACACTCATGGCATAGTCAATAAAGGACTTCTGCATGATCTCGGAATATTCGGTTCTGATTATTCTGTCGTCCATATGCTAATACTTTCCTATATGTCTAAAGTTGCTTCTGTCGCATACTGATGTATGAATTCTCTTCTGGGAGGAACATCAACGCCCATCAGAAGCTCTGTCATCTGGGAAGCCATCTTGGCATCCTCTACTTCTACAAGCTTAAGGAGCCTTCGCTGGGGATCAAGGGTGGTCTCCCAAAGCTGCTCGGGATCCATTTCTCCAAGACCCTTGTATCTCTGAAGGGTGAAGTTCTTGTGGGTCTTGCGGTACTTGGCAAGAGCCACATCATCATAGAGATATTCCTCTTTGCCCTTGGAGGGAAGCGCCTTGTAAAGAGGCGGCATTGCAAGGTATACGTGTCCCTCATAAACAAGCTCCGGCATGAACCTGTAGAACAGGGTTAAAAGCAGAGTTGCTATATGCTCACCGTCCACATCCGCATCGGACATGATAATGATCTTGTCATATCGGAGCTTACTGATATCAAAGTCGTTGCCGTACCCTTCGGAAAAGCCGCAGCCAAAGGCGTTGATCATGGTCTTGATCTCTGCATTGGCAAGAACCTTGTCGATGCTGGCCTTCTCAACGTTGAGGATCTTACCTCTTATGGGAAGGATGGCCTGATAGTTCCTGTCTCTTGCCATCTTGGCACTGCCACCGGCGGAATCTCCCTCTACGATAAAGATCTCGCACTTGGAGGCGTCCTTGCTGATACAGTTGGCCAGTTTGCCGTTGGAGTCGAAGGAGTACTTCTGTTTGGTAAGCATGTTGGTCTTGGCCTTCTCCTCGGTCTTGCGGATCTTGGCGGCCTTTTCCGCACAGCCTATAACAGCCTTTAAGGTCTCAAGGTTTCTGTCAAAAAATCTTGTGACCTCTTCACCCGTAACCTTGGATACAATCTTAGCGGCATCCTGGTTGTCAAGCTTGGTCTTGGTCTGTCCCTCAAATCTGGGATCCGGATGCTTGATGGAGATGACGGCAGTCATTCCGTTTCTGACATCTGTTCCGGTAAAATTGTTGTCCTTATCCTTGAGGATGTTGAGCTCCCTGGCATACTGGTTGATTATGTTGGTGAACATGGTCTTAAAGCCGGTGAGATGTGTTCCACCCTCGGCATTGTAGATATTGTTGCAAAAGCCCAGTACTTCCTCATGAAACTCATTGACATACTGGAAGGCAGCCTCGATCTCTATTCCTTCGCTCTCTCCGGAGAAAGAGATCACATCTGTGACAGCTTCCTTGGACTTGTTCATGTCCCTGATAAAGCCGGTTATTCCATCGGGTTCATGAAACTCAATATATTCCTCGACTCCGGGCCTTTTGTCTTCAAATACTATGGTCAGCTGCGGATTGAGGTAGGCAGTCTCATGGAGTCTTGATTTAATGTCATCCTCTCTGAACCTGGTCTTTTCAAAGATCTCCGGATCCGGAAGGAAATTGATGGTGGTTCCTGTCTCCTTGGTGGTGCCTAATGGCATTAAAAGGCCATTTTCAAGTTTTACTGTAGGTACGCCTCTCTCATAGGCATCCTCATAGATGTAGCCATCTTTTTTGACCCTTACGCTCATCCTTGTTGAGAGCGCGTTAACAACGGAGGAACCTACACCGTGAAGGCCTCCGCTGGTCTTGTATGCGTTATTATCAAATTTACCACCTGCATGGAGCATTGTGAGAACTACACGCTCGGCTGTTATGCCCTTGGCGTGCATGCCGACAGGGATACCACGACCGTTATCCTCAACGGTGGCGGATCCGTCAGCCTCAAGACAAACATGGATCCTTGAGCAGAATCCTGCAAGATGCTCATCCACGGCATTATCAACTATCTCATATACAAGATGGTTAAGACCTCTTGTGGAGACACTGCCGATATACATGCCGGGGCGCTTTCTGACTGCTTCAAGTCCCTCCAGGACGGTAATACTGGAAGCATCATAATTTTCCTGTACTGCCATATATAACCCCTTTAACTTACTTTTTCATACACTTACTAAAACAAAATCTATCAGAAATGAAGCTTTCTGGTAACTGTTACTGCCAGGGCCCCAGGTCCTATATGACATCCCACCGAAAGTGAAAGGGGATCCATATGAACCTCATGTCCCGGGAAAGCTTCCTCAATCTCTTTTTTCCATTCAAGGGCTGAATCAAGATTGTTGGTGTAAGCAGCTGCAATATGGAAGTCTCCGGCCTCCATACCGCCGAATCTGTTTTCGATATCAGACTTTATCGCATTTAACATAATGCTCTTGCCCTGGGCGCTGGTCCTGGCCTTGGCAAAGGCGTCCAGCTTTTCGCCCTGGATCTGAAGCACGGGCTTAAGACGAAGCAGGGTTCCCAAAGCAGCTGCAGCCGGTGTGATCCTGCCGCCCTTTTTGAGGTAGTGGAGGGTGTCCAGCATGATGTAAATACTGGAATCCATCTTGGTCTCCACAAGCTTATCTCTTATGGCCTGCGCAGAAAAACCTGCTGCAGCCATATCCCTTGCGTCAATGGCGGACTGCCTCTGAGTAACGGATATCCTCTGATTGTCTACCACAAAAACCTTGCCCTCATATTCCTCAGAAGCTATCATGTTGGCACTCTGGCATGAGCCTGAAAGCCCGCTGCTCATGGGGATATGTATGATCTGGTCGTAATTCTCAAGGACCTTGTCCCACAGTGTCATAAGTGAATCCGGTGAAGGCTGGCTGGTGGAGACCTTGGCATCCTCTGCCAGCTTCTGATAGAACTCTGCCTGTGTCAGATTGATATCCTCATAGAAGTCTTCGCCGTTTATCATAAAAGGCATGGGAACCACAAAAATACCCAGCTCCTGCCCCTGTTTCTGAGTTATTCCGCTGTTAGAATCTGTAATAATCGCAATCCTGCTCATAGCATGCAGCCGGTGAATGCCGACATTCCTCCTATTTTTACCTATAATGATAGAATAAGTTTACTTTTATAAAGTTGTAAAGTCAACTGAATTTGCAGATTTTGTGTTAAGCAGGTTTCTTAATACACTATGTTGTGGAAGGGACAGATCAGGATCTTCCAAAAGAATTTTGTCCGCATCCATAGCTGACTCTTTTACCAGGTCAGAATCATGGTAGATGTCTCCCAGCCTGAAATTCAGTTCTCCGCTCTGGCGAACTCCGAAAAGATCTCCCGGCCCTCTTTGCCTCAGGTCCTCTTCCGCTATCTTAAAGCCGTCGTTGGACCTGTTCATGATGCCAAGTCTCTCTGCTGCATCCTTGTCATCTGAAGAGTTGATGAAGATGCAGTATGACTGCTCTTTTCCTCTGCCAACTCTTCCCCTTAACTGATGAAGCTGCGAAAGGCCGAATCTCTCGGCGTTTTCTATCATCATCACTGTGGCATTTGGAACATTTATGCCTACCTCGATAACAGTTGTCGACACCAGAACATCTATCTTTTTTTCGGCAAAGTCCTGCATTATGGAATCCTTTTTCTCGGGCTTCATCTTGCCGTGAAGTATCTCCACATTTACGCTTTCCGGAAGCGCTGCCCTGAGGATACTTGTATAATCCGTCACATTCTCAACGCCGTCCAGCTCGCCCTCTTCGATCATGGGACAGATAACATAAGCCTGACGCCCCTTACTTACTTCATCGGCGATGAACTTGTAGGCAGTTGGCCTGTAGGAGGGCCCAACCACGCAGTTCTTGATGGGAATCCTTCCAAGAGGCATCTCATCAACTATGGAGATATGAAGGTCACCGTATAGAATAATGGCCAGGGTTCTGGGAATGGGCGTTGCGCTCATGGCAAGAACATGGGTCTTTGCTCCCTTTCCGGCCAGGGACCCTCTTTGACGAACTCCGAATCTGTGCTGTTCATCGGTGATGACCAGGGCAAGATTTCTGTACTCCACCTTGTCCTGTATAAGTGCGTTGGTACCGATGATGCAATTGACTTCGCCATCAGCTATCTTTTGCTGTACCTCTTTTTTGACCCTGGCAGGCAGTGCTCCTGTCAAAAGAGCTACCTTCATATTGGTCAGGTGGTATTTATCTATAAGTTCCTTGAAGCTCTCGTAGTGCTGGGCAGCCAGGACCTCCGTTGGAGCCATCATAGCTCCCTGATAGCCGTTGGCCGCAGCCGTAAGAAGGGACAAAAAGGCAAGGATCGTCTTACCTGATCCCACATCACCCTGTATGAGCCTGTTCATCACATAGGGGCCGGACAGATCGGTCTGTATATCCTTCCAGGCCCGAAGCTGTGCCCCTGTGAGGCTGTAGGGAAGCATTTCAAGGAGCCTTGCGGTATCAGCTACTTCCATCATTGGCGTTTCGTTTCTGACTTCTTCAGAGTTTTGTTTAAGGAGCCGCAGCTTTATTACAAACAAAAGGAATTCATCGTAGGCAAGTCTCCTTCTGGCATCTTCCAGGGCAGCTGCATTTTCCGGAAAATGAATTCCTTTTACAGCAGCGCTGTAGGAAATAAGATGAAGTCTTTCAAGGATGTCACAAGGCATGAACTCATCAAGCTTTCCAACATTTATAAAAGCGTTTTTGACGGTCTTTGTTACTGTGTTGTTGGAAAGTCCCTTTGTGAGCGGATATCTTGGCAAAAGATGCCCCACAAGAGCTGCATATTCCTCCTCCTTGTACATCTTTGGATGATCCATGGAAAAGAATGCTCCCTTTCTCCTGACAACGCCTCTGAAGATGTAGGTTGTCATTGGCCTTAAGGAGCTGGCAAGATATGGAGCATTGAAAAAGGTTATCTTTACCTTTCCCGTCTCATCTGCAGCATCAAAGGCCACTATTGAAAGATTCCTGACCCTGCGCCTTGTGATGGAACCGACTATGGTGAGCTTGCAGGCGCAGATCACGTTTTCTTTGAGGGCCTCAGCACGTACCGGTGCGTCGTACAGATCATATCCTCTCGGGTAATAACGCAAAAGATCATTACAGGTATAAACTCCGCACTTGTTAAAAAGATCTGCGGTTTTCTCACCAACGCCCTTGAGCTTTATAATGTTTTCTTCAAGTTCTCTTTTTCCCATGGCTTACTCCAGGAAATGCATAGCAATTTCCTCGTATTGAATAAAAAACCGGGCAGTTTTAAGCTGCCCGGCTTTAACATCATTATTCAGCAGATACAATGTAGTAATAGATGGGCTGACCACCGTATTGAAGTTCAACATCGCATGCAGGATACTTGGAAGAGATGCGGTTTCTGAGCTCCTCTGCATCCTTCTCATCCACTTCATCGCCGTAATACAGGCTCACAAGCTCCTTGTCCTCGCTCATCATCTTCTCAAGCATATCAAAGGTCACATCAGAGATCACAGATCCGACACCAAGGATGCCCTTGTCGCCGATTCCCATGTAATCCCCCTGTCTGATGGTAACATCATCAATAACAGTATCTCTTACCGCATAGGTAACCTCTCCTGTAGCAACAGTTGAAAGAGACTCTGTCATGGCACTGATGTTGTCTTCAAGAGGAATGTCAGGAACATAATTGATAATGGCTGTTATACCCTGTGGAACAGTCTTGGAGGGAACAACGATTATCTTCTTGCCGTCATCTGAATCCTCGGACATGATAGCAGCCTGGTTGGCGGCAAGGATGATGTTCTTGTTGTTGGGAAGGACAATAACCGTGTCGGCGTTGACCTTGCCGGCAGCATCCATAATATCAGCTGTGCTGGGGTTCATGGTCTGTCCGCCCTCAATGACATAGTCCACGCCGAGACCTTTGAAGATCTCTGCAAGACCACTTCCAGCACATACAGTGACAAAGCCTACCTCCTTGCGCGGCTCCTGCGGAACCTCTTCTGCAGGCTCCACTTCAACCTTGTCGCCCAGAGGAATGTCATCTCCTGCGGAATATGTGGGAGTCATCTCTGCAGCACCGTTTATCTCTGTCTGGATCTCTGACCAGGATCCGTCGCTGTTCTCATGGAAAAGCTTCTCCCTGTGCTCCATCCACATATTATCAATCTTCATATTGGAGAGCTGACCGTACATAAGAGCTCTCTGGATCGCAAGTCCGGGATCGTTGGAGTGAACATGGACCTTGCAGATCTCATCATCGGCAACCATAACGATGCTGTCGCCGATACTTTCTAAAAAGCCCTTGAAATCTATCTCCTGCTTGACATTGAGAGGCTTGTTCAAAAGAACTATGAACTCGGTGCAGTAACCGAACTTGATATCAGCATCCCTTGTGTCAGCCTTCTTTTTGTCTTTGGCGGGAGTCACATCCTCGTCTGTGATGGTGATCTGGATCTCTTTGCCAAGATATCCGTCCAAAGCTCCCTTTAAGACCTGAACAAGTCCCTGTCCGCCTGAATCAACCACGCCTGCCTGCTTGAGAACAGGAAGCATATCAGGAGTCTTGGCAAGAACCTCCTCAGCATATTTGATGACCTCTGTGCAGAAGGTCTCTATATCATCACAGCCCTCCATAGACAGCTGCCTTGCCTTCTCGGAAGCTCCCTTTGCAACTGTAAGGATCGTGCCCTCCTTGGGCTTCATAACTGCCTTGTATGCAGTCTCAACAGCCTTCTCAAAGGAATCGGAAAGAACATGAACATCAATTTTGTCGCTCTTCTTGATAACCTTGGTAAAACCACGAAGCAGCTGAGAAAGAATAACTCCGGAGTTACCTCTGGCGCCCCTTAAGGAACCTGAAGAGATAGCCTTGCAGACAGCCTCAAGATCTGACTGGTCTGAAAGTGACTGCACTTCCTTGGCTGCTGACATGATGGTCATGGTCATGTTGGTACCGGTATCTCCGTCGGGAACCGGGAATACATTGAGCTCATTGATCCATTCCTTCTTGGCATCCAGGTTCTTGGCTCCGCTTAAAAACATTTTGGAAAGCATCTTAGCGTCTATAGCATTATTACTCAAAACAATTATCCTCCTGAAACTTACGATCCTTTAGTCAATGACACGGACGCCTTCGACATAGATGTTGATCTTTTCAATCTCAAGGCCCGTAAATTCTTCAACTTTGTATTTCACAGTATCTATAAGATTATCTGAAACAGCAGATATACTAACGCCATAGGCTACTATAACATGGAAGTCAAGCTTGAGCTTGTTGTTCTCATCAAGAGTAACGTTGATACCTCTTGTCATTGAGTCCAGCTTCAAGAGACTGACCAGGCCATCCTTCATATTGACATTGGCCATTCCTACTATACCAAAGCACTCCATAGCAACTGCGCCGGCATACTGGGCAATAACTTCATTATCAATAGAAATATTCCCCATATGGGTATTCACTACTGAAGTCTTCATATATAAACCTCCTAATTTTTCATAGCATAACGAACACTACTTGTTGTATTTACAACTGACTATAGTATTATAATGGCTGAATTAAAAAAAAGAAACTATAAATTTTGAATATTTCACTTGCATTCTATTTTGTTTTTTGCTAATATATCAATGTTGCGGATATTTCTGCATAAAATTTGCTGTTAAGAATTATTATATGGCTTATAAGGAGGTGTCAAAATGGCTAAATGTGAAATTTGTGGCAAGGGCGTTCATTTCGGTAACAACGTAAGCCATTCTCATAGAAGGTCTAACAGAATTTGGAAGTCCAACGTTCAGCACGTTGCTGTTAAGATTA